>Ga0209368_1000042_pt1 | contig 235977 bp, 192 predicted proteins | sample EBPBio242008_DNA_FD_185862 | JGI IMG/M metagenome (GOLD analysis project Ga0209368, IMG submission 185862) | Wastewater treatment Type I Accumulibacter community from EBPR Bioreactor in Madison, WI, USA - Reactor 1_4/24/2008_ DNA (SPAdes)... | ecosystem: Engineered > Bioreactor > EBPR >... | reverse complement strand
GGACGGGACATTTGGTGGTCAAGCCATCAGTGATGCCGCTGGCTTTGTGTATATGATGGAGATTGTTTGCTTTAACAGCAACAATACACCTGAAGTAATCAAAGGCACCGTTTTGATGATTAAGTAAAAAATAGCTAGCTGCTATTGTATTTATGGAATTCAAAAATCAAAAAATTAGAGAAGACAATCCAAAATTTCTTTTTTAGGATTTAAACATTATCTTGTAAACAGACTGATAATAATATGAAAAAGCAAATGGCAATATTGGGCTTATTGGCCCTACAATCTCTATCGAGTCAGGCTCAGGATGCGCATTTTTCGCAATATTTTGTTGCCCCCTTGTCTATCAACCCTGCACAAACAGGATTTATGGATGGCACTGCAAGAGCAATGGTGAACCACCGAAGTCAGTGGGCGAGCATCAACAACGCTTTCAGTACAACCACCGCTTCTGTTGATGGTATTATCTTACAAAGTAAGATTCCAAAAGGGGATCGCTTGGGCATCGGAATGATGGCTATGAGTGATAAAGTAGCAGATGGCCTATTGACCAACAATTATTTTTCGGTAAGTACTGCCTATCACAAAGCACTAGATAAAGAAGGGAATTATAGCATCGGCATTGGCTTGCAGGGTACTTATGCACAACGCAGTATCGATGGTGGCAAAATTGTACTCAACGACCAATTGGACCCATTTGGCAGCTTTTCGAAAAGCTCAAGTGATGCCGCTAAAGGTGTTTCGGGTTTGCGAAGGAATTATTTAGACGCATCTGCGGGTATGCTTTTTAAAGCAAGGATAAACGACAAGCATCAATTTTATTTGGGTGCATCTGCTTATCATTTGTCTTCACCCAAGGTTACTTTTATGGATAATGTAAATTTAACCGTTCCGTTGAGATTGAGTTTCAATGGTGCTTATGAAGCGAAAGTAAGCGATATGCTGAGTCTAAGTTTATTGGGTTTGTACACTATGCAAGAAGAAGCATCAGAGGGTGTATTTGGGATGATTGCCACCATTGGTCGTAGCTACCGTGAGTATGATAAGACACCAATATTTTACGGCGGTTTATTGTACCGTACTCAGGATGCATTAATCCCTTATGTTGCGGTTGAATATTTAGACATTCGTTTTGGCTTTACTTATGATTATAATACATCGGCATTGAGTGCAGCTACCAACGGACAAGGAGGAATAGAAGCTTCTATCGTTTATTTGTTGCGTATTCCACCAAATAAGAAAATTCAATACCTCTGCCCCAACAATCCTAAATTTTAAAAGGTACACATTAAAAAACCGGCGACCACATATGATGGTCGCCGGTTTTTTTTATCCATTAATTGAATTTTATTTCTTTGCTTTATTTGCTTGTTGCTTTTGTATTTCAGCAATTTTTTCGGCCCATTTAGATGTTGCAGCGGGCTTACTTTTGTTGGCTTGTATTTCAGCGTGTACTTTTTTCTCGTCGATAAAGAATTTCTGAATGATAAATTGTTGTACAATGCTGAGCATGTTACTCACAAAGTAATAGAAAGTCAATGCAGCAGCCATTTTATTAAAGAAACCCATTAAGAATATCGGGAAAATAAAAGGCATCCATTTCATCATCGGGTTGTTTGGGTCTTGTGGTGTATTGTTACGGTTGTATACAGCCAAAAACAAGCTCGAAGCGGTCATCAGCAAGGTGAACAAACTCACGTGGTTGCCATAAATTGAAGATAATCCCCAGATTTCAGTGTTCCAGCTGGCTATAATGTCATAAGTTGAAAGATCATTTGACCATAAAAATGATGCTTGGCGCAAGGGCAAAGCCGTAGGGATAAAATAGTACAGAGAAAGCAAAATCGGTAATTGGAACAACATGGGCAAGCAACCTCCTAATGGGTTAACGCCAGCGGTTTTATAAAGTTTCATTTGTTCCAAACTGAATTTTTGCTTGTCATCTCCACATTGTTCTCTTAGTTCATCCAATTCAGGTTTCAATACACGCATTTTTGCCGATGAAAGGTAAGATTTGTAAGTAAAGAAGGATAGTGCGAGTCGGATGATGATGGTCATCAATACCAACACCAAGGCAAGATTGCCAACAGTGCTTGATAAGAATGTAAACAAGGGTAATAATACCCACTTGTTGATGTATTTGACAAAAGTGAAAATGCCATAGCCATAAGGTACCATGTCCTCTAATCCCACATTAAAACTTTTTAAAGTTTCATAGTCATTGGGGCCTATGTACCACTTGAAATTATAGGCTTGTTCGGCTCCGGCTTTTACCGGTAAGTCAAAGGTGAAGGTGCTTTTGGAAACAATATCTTTTTCTTCAAGTTTGGTGTTCGATTTGATTTTTACTTTGCTAAAGGCATCTTCGGCAATGAGTGCCGTACTAAAATATAGTTGGCGATAACCCAGCCAAGAAACTGATTTTTCTAGGTCTTCGTTTTTTTCTTCATTTACCGTAAAATAGTCGTCGTCATTGTCTTTAAAGCGATAATAAATTTGAGTAGCCAAACGCTCATTGTGTACATCCATTTCGGTACTCAAGCCTTTCATATCCCAAGTGAGGGGAATAGTAGTGGCAGGTAAGCCTGCAATACGAACATTGTACTGCATCATATATCCGTCGGCAGGCAAGGAATAGGTCACGACTACTTTTTTGCCTTCACCCATGTCAGCAACTAATTCTAGAGAATGATCTCCATTAGCCTCTGTTTTTTGGGTGGGGGTAAAGTATAAGTCACTTGTAGCCAAGGCGCCATTGCTAGCGGGTAATATCATACTCATGCTATTGGCTGCACCTTTAAATAAATATAAGGGCGCTTTGAAGTAAGTTTTAAAGTTTTTGAGCTGTGCCGCACTCGGGAAGGCGCCCTTAGTATTAATCGTTACGGCTAATTTGCTGTTTTCTAATATGATTTCTTGAGCAGTGCCATTGAATGCTGCAGGCAAAAGTTTGCGCATTGAATCGTTAATTGCCTGTGTTGCCGAATCTATGGTGGCACTTGTTGCAGCGGCTTTTGTTGCAGCAACTAGCGGTTTAGGATGCGTTTTTGCATAGGCAATAGAGTCCGCCTTTTTTTGGGCATAATATTTGTTCTGTTCGTAATTGCTGTAGGTAAAATATCCTATCAATATTGCCACGAGGAGGCCGAAACCAATCGCTGAATTTTTATCCATTGTTTATAATAATATCAATTGAGCCGCGAAGGTAAGGATTGTAAATCGGACTTGGCATTTTGTTGTTTGTTTTTGTCGGTGACAATTCGAGTAAAGTATGGATTGAAAGATTATTCTGTTGAGAGAAATTGTATATTTCAATTAATTTCGCCCTATGCCTTTGTACAAAGAATGGAATCCGGATGGAAATAGCCTAGCAGCGATATGGCAAATAACCGAAACCGAGGATTTTTTTGCTGATAAAATCAATATTTCCACAGCGCATATTGCTCATTCAAAGCGACGAATAGAGTTTTTGGCTGGTCGGTTTTTGCTGCAATATTTACAGAAAGATTTTCCGATACACAGCATTTTGCCCGACGAGAACGATAAGCCTCAATTGCCCGACCGCCAATCTCATTTTTCCATTTCCCATTCTTTTCCTTACGTGGCTTGTATCATCAGTACTCAATCACCGGTTGGTATTGATATTCAATGTTGGCATCAAAGTATTTTGTCCTTGCAACACAAATTTTTGTCCCCACAAGAGCAATTAATCAGCAATAATGACCCACAAAAGATAACCCTTGCCTGGAGTAGCAAAGAGGCAGCTTATAAATATCAAGGCCTACGAGGGGTAGACTTTATGCAGCACTTACCAATTGTTCAATGGCAAGAAAAGGCAATAAATTTTGACATTAAAATAAAATTAAATCTGAATGGCTCTAATGAGGCTTTAGGTATTAATGGCTTCATTTTTAATGATTTTGCCTTAGCTGTTGCACTGAAATAAATATTAAGATGTGAAATATCTGAAAATTTTTTTGCAATAACGTTATTTTTTTTGGTCAAAGCGAATAATATTTTAGTTTTGTAAAAAATTATATTTATGTCGCATTTACGCCAAGCAGCTCTAGAGCAAGTGCTCAGAGGTGACGAAGAAAAGAAAATTAGTCACTATAATGGCAAACGAATCACTGCCATTTTTAACAGCAACGTATTTACTGAGCGCATTATGCGCGAATACCTAAGCGATGAAGCTTACAAGAGCTTGATGAACTCTCGCAAAAATGGTACTCGTGTTGAGCGTCGTGTGGCCGACCAGGTGGCAAGCGGCATGAAAGCTTGGGCCGAGGATCGTGGGGTTACTCATTATACCCACTGGTTTCAGCCATTAACTGGCACTACAGCCGAAAAACACGATTCTTTCTTTACCATTAAAAGTGATGGCACAGCTATTGAATTGTTTGATGGAGAAACCTTAATCCAACAAGAACCAGACGCCTCTAGCTTTCCAAATGGTGGTATACGTGCTACTTTCGAAGCACGCGGTTATACTGCTTGGGATCCTTCTTCTCCAGCCTTTATTATGGAGTCGGGTTATGGAAAAACACTTTGTATTCCTACTATTTTTATCGCTTATAATGGTGAGTCGCTAGATTACAAGGCTCCGCTCATCAAGTCTGTGGCTGCTTTGGATAAGGCCGCTGTTGATGTTTGCCATTATTTTGATAAAAATGTTCAGAAAGTAAATGTGACCCTTGGATGGGAGCAAGAATATTTCCTTGTTGACGAAGCGATTGCCAATGCTCGTCCGGATTTGATGATGTGTGACCGTACTTTGGTAGGTCATGCTCCTGCCAAAGGTCAGCAATTAGAAGACCATTATTTTGGTTCTATCCCCGACCGCGTTTTTGCTTTTATGCAGGATTATGAGCAGGAAGCTTACAAATTGGGTATTCCTTTGCGCACCCGCCACAATGAAGTGGCTCCCAGCCAATTTGAATGTGCACCAATTTTTGAAGAAGTAAACATCGCAGTTGACCACAACACACTTTTGATGGATATTATGTCGAAAGTGGCTAAGCGCCATAAATTGCGTGTGTTGCTTCACGAAAAACCTTTTGCAGGTGTAAACGGAAGTGGTAAACACAATAACTGGAGTCTTGCAACTGACACTGGTGTCAATCTTTTAGCGCCTGGCAAAACGCCTCGTACCAATTTGATGTTCCTGACTTTCTTTGTCAATACCATTAAAGCGGTTCATGATAATGCAGATTTATTGCGCGCTGTTATTGCCTCTGCAAGCAACGACCATCGTTTAGGAGCCAATGAAGCGCCACCAGCCATTATTTCAGTTTATTTAGGTAAATACCTTTCTGAAGTATTGAACGAAGTAGAGACGCGAGTGGGTGATACCTTTAGCGAGCAAGACGAACAATTGTTGAAACTTGATATTCACAAGCATTTGCCCGAAGTATTAATGGACAATACTGACCGCAACCGTACAAGTCCATTTGCCTTTACAGGTAACAAATTCGAATTCCGTGCGGTGGGTTCATCAGCCAATTGTGCTTCGCCAATGACAGTTTTGAATACAATGATGGCCGAGACCTTGAAGCAATTCAAAAAAGACGTTGATGCATTAATAGAAAAAGGAGAAAAGAAAGAAGTGGCCTTGATGCACGTATTGCGCAACTATATTGCTGAGTCTAAAAAAATTCGTTTTGAAGGCGATAACTACAGCGATGAGTGGGCTGCCGAAGCTAAAAGAAGAGGTTTGAATAATTTTAAAACCACTCCCGAGGCTTTAGCTGCATTGGTAACGCCAAAAGCCAAAAAATTATTTATTGAGAATGGTATCTATAGCGAAGTAGAATTAGAAGCTCGCCACGAAATTATGCTTGAAGATTACGTGAAAAAAGTACAAATCGAAGCACGAATTTTGGGCAATATTGCTACCAATCACATTTTACCCGCAGCGGTAAAGTATCAAAATCTCTTGATAGAAAATGTCAAGAATCTAAAAGAAATTGGCGTTGACCCAAGCGGATACAAAGCCCAATTAAATATGGTGAATGTGATTGGCGGACATATGCAAGCGATGAGCGAAAACGTAGAAGCAATGATTGCTGCGCGTAAAGTAGCCAACAACGAACCAAGTATGCACAAGCGTGCCGAGATGTATTGCAACAACATTAAGTCATTGTTTGACAATATTCGTTATGCTGCAGACAAGTTAGAATTGCTAGTTGATAATAGTCTTTGGCCATTGCCAACTTACCACGAGATGTTGTATTTGGGGTAAGTACATTGAAAGGATAAAAAAGAGCGAACCATTGGGTTCGCTCTTTTTTATTATTGATAAAATTTCTATGACTCAGGGGGCATTAGATTATTTAACGATTTAGAAATTTAAAATTCGTACCTTCGCGGCTTAATTACAAGTTCTTAATATAATGAATTTATTCTCTGACTTCCCAATGAGGGAAGAACTGACACGTGCAGTAAAGGAAATGGGTTTTGAATCACCCACTCCAATCCAACAAAAAGTAATTCCAATACTTTTATCTCAACCTTCTGACATCATTGGCCTCGCTCAAACGGGCACCGGTAAAACAGCAGCTTTTGGACTTCCACTATTGCACTACATCGATACAAGCGTAAAGCATGTACAAGCATTAGTTTTAAGCCCTACGCGCGAACTATGTATGCAAATTCAAAACGAATTTGCCAAATACGGACAATACATCGGCGGATTCCAATCCGTAGCGGTGTATGGTGGTGTGCCTATTATGGGCCAAATCCGCGAAATTAAATCCAAGCCACAGGTCATTGTTGCTACGCCTGGTCGTTTGATGGATTTACTAGAGCGTAAAGCATTGAACCTCGACGAGGTGAAATTTGTTGTGCTGGATGAAGCCGACGAAATGTTGAACATGGGTTTTCGCGAAGACATTGACGTCATCTTAAAAACTACTCCTGCACGCGAGCATACTTGGTTATTCTCGGCAACAATGAGTAATGAAGTGCGTGGTATTGCCAAACGCTTTATGAAAGAGTGGCAGGAATTATCTGTAACTGTAGCCAATTCTACCAACGAAAATATCGACCACCAATACTATGTAACCAATCACCACAATCGTTTCGAAACTTTGCAACGTTTGTTGGATTTTGCTCCAGGTATTTATGGTATCATCTTTACGCGTACCAAAAACGATTGCCAGGAAATAGCTGAAAAGCTAATGAAACAAGGTTATCACGTGAGTCCTTTGCATGGCGATATGGACCAAAAAATGCGTAGTAAAGTAATGGACCGTTTCAAGAGCAAACAATTGCAAGCTATTGTAGCTACAGATGTTGCGGCGCGCGGTATTGATGTAAATGATATTACACACGTTATCAATTACGAATTGCCCGACGACCCAGAAGTATACACGCACAGAAGTGGACGTACGGCACGTGCTGGTAAATCAGGTATCTGTATGTCGATTGTTACTCCTCGCGAAATCTCGAACATTCGTAACATCGAGCGAATAGTAAAACAAAAATTCAACAAATCGGATATACCTGATGGTGGCGATGTAGTGCGCAAAAAATTATTCTTCTTCTTAGACCAAATTGCCACTGTCGAACCCCAAGCAGATTTTGCCGAAACCTATCAAAGTATTATTCACGAGCGTTTTGAAGAAATTGGTAAAGATGAATTGATTCGTCGCCTGATATGGTTGCAGCTAAAAGATACTATGGAAAACTATAGTGAAAGCACCGATCTTAATGCAGGCTTTGGTTCTGCGGCAGGCTCTCGTGGCGCAGCTACGGCAGCTTCTGGGTGGAAACGTTTCTTCATCAATCTTGGTGAAAAAGACGGATTGAATACTGAAAAACTAATCAACTTTATCCACGAAAGTACCGACGTAGAAAAGAATATGATTGAGCGCGTAACCGTGCGCGATATGAGCAGCTTCTTCAATGTTCGTGCCGAGGCGGCAGATTTTATCCAAACATCTTTGAGCAGCAAAAAATACCAAAGCCGCAAGGTGCGTGTAGAAGATGCTGAGCAAAGCCGTGGTGGTGGTGGTCGTCCAAGTGGCGGCGGTGGATACCGTGGTGGCAATAATGGTTCCTCTTCTTATGGCGGTCGTAGTGGCGGTGGCCGCAGTGGTGGCAGCAACGAAGGTCGTGGCTTTAGTGGTGGCGGACGTAGCAATAGCGACCGTGAGCAAGGAGGTCGTCGTTTTAGCGAAAGACCAGAATTTAAGCGCAAAAGCGATGGTGCTTCTGAAAGAGGTGGTTATTTCAAATCAAAAAGATAAGTACCATAGTGTTTAAGTATTTAATTAAAAGGTCCGAGTTTCTGTAGAGAAATTCGGACCTTTTGATTTCGAAGGCATAAACGAAAGCTTTGTGATAATGGAATTGAAACCAAAATCTTTGAGCCCTATAAATCCTCTTGTTTCATGACCAAGTGCTGTTTTACGAAACCTTTTTTGCCTAAAAATAAGATAGTTTTGTACCGCGAATAAGCTGTTCAATAAAAGACGATGCAATTTAAAATACATAGTGACTACCAGCCTGCCGGAGATCAACCCAATGCTATCAGACAATTGGTAGAGGGCTTGAATGCAGGGGAGAAGTTTCAAACGCTGCTCGGGGTAACGGGTTCGGGTAAGACTTTTACTATGGCGAATGTGATACAAGCAGTGCAGAAGCCTACCCTTATTTTGACACATAATAAAACTTTGGTGGCGCAATTGTATGGTGAGTTTCGGCAGTTTTTTCCTGAAAATTCTGTTGAGTATTTTGTGTCTTACTATGATTATTATCAGCCAGAAGCTTATCTGCCTACCAAGAATGTCTATATCGAAAAAGACCTATCCATTAACGAAGAGTTAGAAAAATTAAGGCTTCGTGCTACTTCTAGTTTGCTGAGTGGACGCAGAGATATTGTTATTGTTGCATCGGTTTCTTGCATCTATGGTATGGGTAACCCTGCTGAGTATGAAAACAGCATTATTCGTATTGAGCGGGGGCAAGATATTGGTCGTAATCATTTTCTGCATGGATTGGTGCATGCACAATATATGCGTAGCCAGGGAGAGTTTGCGCGCGGTAGTTTTAGGGTCAATGGAGATACTGTAGATATTAATTTGCCCTATTTGGATTTTGGCTACCGCATTACTTTTTTTGGCGATGAAATTGAAGAAATAGAAAGCTTTGAGATAGAGAGTGGCAAAAGGATACAGAGCATGGAGCACGCTGCCATTTTCCCTGCCAATTTATACATCGCGCCCAAAAATTTGATGGCTGAAATTGTGCACGAAATACAAGATGAAACCAATGCTCAGGTAGCTTATTTCAATAAAATTGGTAAAAACATTGAGGCTGCGCGTATCAAGGAGCGTGTCAATTATGACCTCGAAATGATTCAGGAATTGGGCTTCTGTAAAGGGATAGAAAACTACTCAAGATTTTTAGACAGAAGAAAACCTGGAGTACGCCCTTTCTGCCTTTTAGATTATTTCCCGAAAGATTTTGTGATGATGATAGACGAAAGTCATGTCACCATTCCGCAAATTAGTGGTATGTATGGTGGCGACCGTTCGCGCAAATTGAATCTTGTTGACTTTGGTTTTCGATTACCTTCGGCGCTAGATAATCGACCACTCAATTTTAATGAATTTGAGCAACAACTCAATCAGGTTGTTTTTGTTAGCGCTACCCCAGCTAGCTACGAACTCCAAAAAACCAATGGCCTCATCGTAGAGCAAGTGGTACGCCCAACCGGATTGTTAGATCCAATAATAGAGGTACGCCCAAGTATCAATCAGATAGATGATTTGCTGGATGAAATAGATAAGCGCATCAAGAAAAAGGAGCGCGTATTGGTGACAACTTTGACAAAACGAATGGCCGAAGAATTGGATAAATACTTAGCACGAATTCAGGTCAAATCCAGATACATACATTCAGAAGTAGATACCCTTGACCGAGTAGAAATACTGCGTGATTTGCGCATGGGCGTGATTGATGTATTGGTGGGTGTGAATTTGTTGAGGGAAGGATTGGACTTGCCCGAGGTGTCGTTAATGGCCATTCTTGATGCCGACAAAGAAGGCTTTTTGCGCAATGAACGCTCGCTGACACAGATGGCAGGACGTGCGGCGAGAAATTCTGAAGGACTAGTTATTTTTTATGCCGATAAAATCACCGACTCCATGCAGCGCACGATGGATGAAACGGCTCGGCGTCGGGAAAAGCAGATTAAATATAATCTTGCACATGGCATCACTCCAACAACCGTAACCAAATCTACCGAACAGATTTTCAAACAAACTTCGGTGTTGGATATTAAAGGATATGATGAGCGCAATCCCTACGCTATTGTCGATACGCTTAGTACCATAGCTGCCGAAGATGAAACAAGCTATACCAGCATTGCCTCCATAACAAAAGCCATTAGCAAAGCTAAAAAGCAAATGGAGCAAGCGGCGAAAAACCTTGATTTTATGGAGGCTGCTAAATGGCGCGATGAATTGCAGTTATTGGAAAAGAGAAAAGCAGAATTAAAATAAATTTCTGAACTTAAATTGTCCTATTTCTTTAATTCTACTACTTTATTTCTTTAATCCTACTTCTTTCTTTTCTTCTTATTTTCTTCAAGAAATTTGTCTAAGGCTGCAGACATAGAGGGTGCTCCCGGCATTGGGGCACTCATATCCAATCTCAAATCTGCATCAAGAATGGCTTTGGCTGTTGCCGGACCAAAAGCGCCAATAATGGTATCTCCCTGAATAAATTTAGGGAAATAATCAAACAAGGTCTGAATACTTAGTGAGCTGAAAAACAGCAACAGGTCGTATTTCTTTTTCATCAGCACGGTAATATCATTGCTTACAGTACGATACAAAGTGGCTTCAGAAAAAGGAATTTTATTTTTGGTAAGGAAAATGTGAATGTCCGATTTTCCATTATCGGCAGTGGGCAATATGTAGCGCTCTTGATGTTTGTGTTTTGCAATCACCTCGAGTATGCCATCTGTGGTGCCATCTGCACTATAAAAGACCTTGCGCTTGCGGTAAAGAATATATTTTTGGAGGTAAAGCGCCACCGCTTCTGAAATACAGAAGTATTTCATTTCTTGCGATACTTTAAATTTGATTTCATCACAAATACGGAAAAAATGCTCAACAGCATTTCGGCTCGTAAAGATGATAGCAGTATAATCCTGAACATCTAATTTTTGCTTCTTAAAATCTCTACCCGAAATACCTTCAACTTTTACGAAAGGGAAGAATTCAATCAGTACATTATACTTCTTGGCAATTTCAAAATAAGGAGACTTTTCAGTTTCAGGTTTGGGTAAAGTAACCAAAACAGAGTGAACTTCTTTTAGAGGTTCCTCTTTTTTAACTGCTTTATTTTTTGGTGCAGGAGAAGCAGAGACTTTTGTTGAAATCTCCTTTTTAACCTTTGGTGTTTTCACTGCTTTTTTAGGTGCAACAACTATTTTCGCCATCTTGTGATTATAGGACTAAAACATGTTTTAGTGGTCAATGTTGTTTTCTTTTCGAGATAGGGTAACGCTTACAAAATACGCATTACTAGCTTCAATAAAACGACTATAGGCAATATCTCGAAGGCGCAAAGGTACATAAAAAAATGAAAACGACTATTCATAAAGAACTGAGCGAAAATATTCCAAGAACGGAAGTACCTATTTAATATCAAAACTCCTAGAATTAAAGCAGATAGGATAAGCAATGGCATATTCCATTTGTCGTTTAAAAAAGCAAAACACACCACAAAAGGGAGTAATACAATGCCGATAATTTTGTTGACCAAGAAAATATTGAAATTATATTGTTCGGTGGTGCTACGGATATTAAAGGCCCATCCAGTAAATTGAATAAAGGAATATTTGGTGGCATACATCAGTATGGAGCCCAGCACCAACATGCTTACCACTAAACTACTCGGCACTCCTACAAAGCGCCAATCAACACTAATGGATATTAAGTAATAGACATAAACACCCAATACCACGGACGAATAAAGATTCATTAGGAGGTTGGGAAAAGATGCAGATTGGATGATGTCTTTTAGTTGCCGGCTGCCAAGTGTAGGGTTTATAAAGGCTCGCCAAACGTCATTAAAATATTTGGGATGTAAGGTTTTGATAGCACCCAAAATGGCACACAAGCCCAACAACAAATAAAAGTCTATCGTATTGTTTTCAGCAACACGAGGCTTAGCGATAGAGTTGATTACTTTTCCATTATTCAGTGCCTTGGCTGTTGTACTGTCCATTACTTTTTGGTTCCGCATTTTTAGTGCTGACTGGTCAATAGTGACGCTATAGGGTACAGTATTTACTTTGGCCTTAACGCCATTAACAGCAACAAATAAAATAAAGAAACAAAGGCTAATCCAACGCATAAACTTCCGCAAAGTTAATAGAATACCTTCTCGGTAAAAGCATTCATTATGGAAAAAAACAACCGTTTTAAAATAAGGCTATATATCCAAAAGACAATTTTGATTCCCGAAAGCGGAGCGGTATTTGATCGCTGCGGCCAAAAGCCAATGCAATAGAAAAAAGGCCATTTTTGGTTTCTAAAGTAGTGCCAAGTCCAAAGCCATTGTACCAAGAGGCCCGGTTGTAATTATTAAATTTTGTTTGTACCCAACCATTATCGCTAAACAGGTAAACGAATGAATTTTGATTTAATCTCAAGCGCAATTCGGTAACAGAAATATGGTATTGATTGGCAAAAATACTTTGCTCGTCAAAGCCCCGTAAAAGTTTAAACCCGCCAATCTGAAAAAGCTCATTTTGAAAAATTCGAGGCGAGGCAATATACCCACCCAGATAGGCAACTTTGAGTGTAAAATTGCTGCCTAGGGGAAAAAACAGAGCTCCATCCGCACTAAGATGATGTTGGTAAGATATTTTGGTCAACGTGTCGTATAGCTTATTGTAGTTAAAACCTGAGTTGTCTGTCAAGCCACCAATGGCTTCGTTGGGCAATATCTTGCGTTGAAAAGTGGCTACCCCCAAGCGCAATTGCCACCCTTTGTGCGGATTTAATCGATAGTCGGTATGTTGGCTTTGTAATTCAAGACCTAGTCCGTTTGAGCGGGTGTCAATATTGGAAGGCAATTGCTTGGTGGCCAAAATACTTTGGGTGTCAATTTCAATAATACGGTTGCTCACCGATTGATAATAAACCCGAATTAAATCACTGGTAGAAAATTGATAACGCAAGCCTGTTTGTAAAGACACTTTATGAAATTGAAAACCATTTCTGAAATAATCAAAATGTCCTTCTACGCCAACTGGCGAATGATATAAATAAGGCACAATGACATCTGCTTTGAAGCGTGGAGATTTTTCCTGCAAATTTTGAAAACTAGCACTGATAGACTCTCCATTGCCCAAGTAATTTTGCAAAGCAAGTTGCACATCGGCCGTTACCAATAGCTTATTAGCTTGCAGATTATTGGGCATCAAACCCAAAATGGCATTGAGCTGATTGGCTTTTTTTTCTTTCAAAAACAAAGATAGTCGCGTGTCTCCGGGCCGAAAAGTAATGACCCAGGGAGCTGCTTCCTGAAGAAAAGAAAGCTCTCGGATACGCTGACTGATTGATTTTAATTTTCGTTCGTTATACAGCGAGCCTTTGGCAATATCCAGATACCGATACATAAAAGCGCTGGAGATTCGCGCCGAACCCGAGATGATGATACTGTCGATTTTACGCAATTCGGCACGCTCAAGCCTTAGCTGCGCCTTAATGCTATTGCTTTCATTTTCTTGGATATCGCTGAGCCAAACCTTGGCAAATGGATAGCCGTTTTCTTCGCAATAGCGCAATAATTTTTCGCTGAGTTTGGCCAGTGCTTTAGGGTTGATGGGGCGCCCCGTGTATTGTTGAGGGTTAATGGCCGCCGACACTAATAATGCCGGAGGAATAGAATCAACTTTGAGCTCTGCCCATCGATAACGCGAACCCACAAAATAAAAAATCTCATAGCGGTTGTTGTCAATACGAATATTGTCGATAGACGCGGCGAGATAACCTTGCTCTTGCAAAGTGGGTACTATTTTTTTGAGCTGCTGCACTAGCTCTTGGTCGTTGTTGTATTTGCTAGGCAAGGTAATAGGAGCAGCGCTATTGGCAGAATCGATGCGCCAAAGCAATAGCTGTACCGACTGTGCATAGCTGTGCAAACTACCAAGCAGCAAGAATAAACCAATAAAAAATACAGACCGAAACATCGACCGTAAAAGTAGTGATTAACTGAAAACGGATAATTGAAAAATGAAAATGCTCTGCGTGGGGCAGCTTCGCTAATTGTTTGTACAACTTGGAGTTGAATGTAGGTACGCTTACGTCACTGCCAGGAACGAAGCAGTCTATCATTTATCCGAATCAAAATCACAAACTTATATTTGTGTGGCTCCAAGACTATACATAAACTAAAAGGTCTTTGTCCAAATATTAATTCTAATCGGACTTGCCTTAAATAAAAACGAACTAGCAATAAATTTAGTTTTGCCAAAGCTTTTTTCTACTTCATTCTTAGTGGGCAATGCCCTTATGTTGGTATTTTGATTTCGTTGAAATGACCTAATAATGCCGTATTCATCAATCAAAACTATTTTTTTGTCAATACAATACTTTATTTCGGTGAAAAAGAAAAGATTGTCTTCTTTCTCGTCTATCCACTCGTACACTAAAAACGCGTTTGGTATAGCTGTTATTGATGTAATGTCCTTGTAGTAAATCACTTTCTTAGGGTTTAATCTAGCTTGTAGTCTATCATCAAAGGTCAGGAATGTTGGATGGTCAAGATGTCCATTATCATCATACTCATTTGTTCCAGGCCCATAATACTTAAATTGTTTGCTGAAAAGAGTGAAAATACCAAATGATGCAACTGCAAAAAAGAGCAATCCTGTTAATACAACTGAAAATTTAATGAAAAGTGAACAGTTATCAAACCATATTGAAATTGTGAAATAGGTTGAAACAGCTAAAGTCACCACATAAATAATTGCTGCAAACTTTTTGTCTGAATAAATATTTATTGTTTGCTTATCCATTATCAAGATTGCTTGCAAAAATGTAATTAATCAATTTTCCTTGTCGGCCGAGGTGCTGCATTGAAATTGCCTTTCTCAATTTCCACCAACAACAAAATAGCTTTGTCGGTTTCCAAAAATACGCTCATCGCACCAAGCATCCAAACATTTTAACAGCTCTTCGGGATGTTAGCGAAGCGCATCCCGAAGTATAAATAAAGCGGATTTGTAATCCGCATACGCTAAAAGCAAAGCCTAATAGCAGCAAGCAAGCCTCACCTGCGCCAGATAGACGCGGCACGTGGCACATCCCGCTTATTGCGGGCAAGTAGAGTTGAAAGCTGGAGACCCAAAGCCCAACGAAGGTGGCAAAAGATCCATCGCCCTAAAAGAAAAAAATCCCGCTCCAAAAAATTTGAAGCGGGATTTTTAATTATAAAATGAAACTGAATTATTTGATCAATCCAGCAAAGTATTTCACTGTACGTACCAGCTGCGAAACATAGCTCATTTCGTTGTCGTACCAGCTTACTGTTTTCACCAATTGATGGTCGCCAACAGTCACCACTTTAGTTTGGGTAGCATCAAACAAAGAACCGTAAGTAATACCGATGATATCGCTAGATACGATTTCGTCTTCGTTGTAGCCAAAAGATTCGTTAGCAGCAGCTTTCATTGCAGCATTGATTTCTTCGGCGGTAGTTTTCTTGCCCAATACCACTGTCAATTCGGTAAGAGAACCGGTAACTGTTGGTACGCGTTGTGCACCACCATCGAGTTTGCCTTTTAGCTCAGGTAATACCAAACCAATTGCTTTGGCAGCACCGGTAGAGTTTGGTGTAATATTTTCGGCAGCGGCACGTGCACGGCGAAGGTCGCCTTTGGCGTGAGGAGCGTCAAGCGTATTTTGGTCGTTAGTGTATGCGTGAACTGTAGTCATTTGACCTACTTTGATTTCAAAGTTATCGTTCAACACTTTGGCCATTGGAGCAAGACAGTTAGTAGTACAAGATGCACAACTAATTACTTTTTCGGTACCATCAAGAATAGCGTGGTTAACATTGAATACAACTGTTTTCAAATCACCTGTTGCAGGAGCAGAGATAACAACACGTTTTGCACCAGCAGTGATATGAGCAGAAGCAGTTTCGGCATCGGTAAAGAAACCGGTACACTCTAATACCACATCTACATCATGAGCGCCCCAAGGAATTTGAGAAGGGTCTCTTTGTGCATAAATTTTGATGTCGCCACCATTTACCGTAATAGAACTTTCGCCGTGGCTAACATCAGCGTTAAAACGACCTTGTGCCGTATCATATTTCAACAAATGGGCCAATACTTTTGGCTGTGTCAAATCGTTGATAGCCACTACATCGATACCTTCCATATTGAAGATTTGACGATAAGCCAAACGACCAATACGGCCAAAACCATTGATGGCAACTTTTACTTTACTCATGTTGTTAATTTTTATTATTAAAAATGATTCATTACAAATTGTGCGCAAAAGTAAGGGATTTTTATGGTTAGATTAAGATAAGGGCTCTTAGCTATCCGACCTTTTTTGTACTTTCACGGCACATTTTAAGAAAATTTTATGTATCGATTCTTTACCGTTTTTCTTTTGTCTGTGGCATCTATTGCCCAAGCCCAACCATTAAACGACAATAGTTTCCGCAATAGCAACAATCCCTACTATTGGCAAAACCGCAAGCCAGACGCGGCTTATTGGCAACAGGATGTACATTATACCATCAATGCCTCAATGGATGAAACCGACCACCGTATTGATGCCACCCAAAGCCTTGAATATTGGAACAATTCGCCCGACACCTTGCGCTTTGTTTACTTTCATTTGTTTCAAAATGCCTTTATTAAAGGTTCTCATTTGCACCATTTAGAAGCCAATAATAAAATAAAAGAACGGCTAGGTAAAAAAGAAGCCGAGGGCAAAGGAATTGTTATAGAAATGATTGCCTCTAAAGACCAGGAATTGAAGGTGGAGTTGGATAACACGATTATGAAAGTGTACCTCAATACGCCTTTGTTACCAGGTGCAAAAACGAGTTTTGATATAAAATTTACCACCCACTACGACCGTGGAGCTACCCGCCGCCGTATGCAGATGTACGATGCCTGGGGCTTTATGCACTACAATGGGGTACAATGGTTTCCGAAAATATGTGTGTACGACCGCAAATTTGGATGGGATACTTATCAACATCTGAATAAAGAATTTTATGCCGACTTTGGTAGCTACGATGTGTCGCTTAACTTTCCCAGTAATTATATCGTAGAAGCTACAGGTGCTATTCAAAATCGAGAAGAAGTTTTACCCAAAGATTTAAGGGAAAAATTGGATGTCAAAAACTTTGCCAACAAACCCTGGAATGAAGCGCCTTCAACCATTATCCCTTATGTAAAGGGCGAACGTAAAACCTGGAAATTTCACGCCGATAATGTACACGATTTCGCTTTCACGGCCGACCCTTCTTATCGTATCAGCACAGCTTATTGGAATGGTGTAGAATGTGTGGGCTTAGTACAAGAGCCGCACGCATCGGGTTGGCAAACGAGTGGCGAATATGTGGCCAAAATCATCAAAACTTTTTCGGAAGATATTGGTATGTATGCTTATCCAAAAATGATTGCAGCCGATGCCAATGACGGTATGGAATACCCAATGCTGACGCTTGATGGCGGCCGCGCACCAAGTTATAATGGTTTGTTGGTGCACGAAATTGGGCATAATTGGTTTTATGGTATGATAGGCAGCAATGAAACCTATCGTGCTGCTATGGACGAAGGTTTTACGCAGTTTTTAACCGCTTGGGGGCTCGGCCGAATTGATGGTAAAATTATACCTGCCGCCAAAGGAAAATCTAAATGGCGCAACCGTTTTGCAGAGCCTTCTCGTGTGGTGGACAAATCAGTTTTTAATGCGTATCATTTTGACGCGCTCAACCACGAAGAAGTGCAATTGAACACCCATTCCGATGATTTTAATGGCGCTTTGGGTCACGGCGGTGGCTACCGTTTGGTGTATTATAAGACAGCCTCGATGCTTTACAATTTAGAATATACTCTGGGCGATTCTTTGTTTAGAGCAGCAATGAAAAATTATTTCAACCAATGGAAAATTGCTCACCCTTATTTCGAAGATTTTAAAGCTTCCATCATCAACTTTACCCACGTTGATTTAAACTGGTTTTTTGACCAATGGTTTGAGACCACCAAGACCATTAATTATTCTGTAAACCGCATCAGCAAAGTATCTGGCACCGACAGCTTTTCTGTATTGTTTAAACGTAAAGGCGAGATGCAGATGCCCATCGACTTTACCGTTACTGCAAAAGATGGCAAACAATACGACTACACTATTCCTAATACTTGGTTTGCAAAAAGCACCTCGGCAACTGTTTTACCAAAATGGTACGGTTGGGAAAAATTACACCCAACTTACACGGCTAAAATCGCTGTGCCTTCAGGCATTCGTCACGTAGAGATTGATACATCCAACCGTTTGGTAGACATCAATATGCTGGATAATTACAAAACTAAATGTATGCCCATCAGTAGCAAAGCCATCAAAATAAAATTTGATGGGGGGGTAGCCAATAGCCCTTGGGATAGAAAACAATATCGATTGTATGTGCGCCCCGATCTTTGGTGGAATGCAGTGGACGGCGTAAAAGCCGGTGTACATTTTGAAGGCGATTATATGAATACCCTTCATAAAATTGATGCCACTTTTTGGTGGAATACCCACGCTGGGCAAACAGATAAATACCTTGTATTCGTTAACCAAGATTGGTACGACCAATACGCGCCGTTTAATTACTCCATTAATTATGTTAGCCCTTTATCGCTTGCCAATCCCAAGCTTCAGCTATTTGTTAGTTCTCGTTTCTTAGACGGTCTCATGATGCACCGTGGCGGATTTACTTGGCAGCAAAGCAAAAGCAACACCTTTGATTTGTATGCCCAAACAATGTGGCGTCCTCTTTCTTTCGACCGCGATTATTTGTTGTTTGGCAATGAATGGAGCAGCCGAAAAGCCTTGCCCAATAGTTCTTTGAATGCAGCTTGGACGCATCACTATAATTATTTTAATGGTAATGGTCGGTATAAAATTTCTTTACGCGCACCTTTCCTTACGGGTAATAATGCTGCTGCATTTAATTATGCTTATGCACAGGTGGAAGCAATTAACAGCAATCGTTTTGGAAAATTTGATTTGCGTACTCGCTTTATTGCTCGCTATGGTGTGGGTAATAATGTTCCTTTCGAATCTGCACTCTTTGCCGCTGGCGCCAACCCCGAAGAAATGATGGAGAATAAATACACACGCAGTGTTGGGCTTGTACCTACCGAGTGGACAGGTGATGTTTCTCGATACAATACCAATCATTTTCAGTACGGTGGCGGGCTTAACCTTCGTGGATATACGGGCTATTTTATGGCCGACGAAAGAAATGGCGAAGTGTTGATAGCCTATAAAGGACAGAGCGGCGCTGCTTTTAATGCCGAATTAGACTTTGGGAATTATATCAAATTGCGCCCAAAATTTACACGCAATTGGCTGAGTGCTTCAGCTTATTTATTTGCCGATGCTGGCGTAATGCAATTGAGTCGATATGATAGTATTTCGGCTTATTGGAATGCTCGCCCAACTAATATGGTGAGTGATTTGCGCGTAGATGCTGGTATAGGAACGGCTTTTACTATTCGTAAATGGGGTGTTTTTGACAAGGCAAAGCCATTAACTATTCGTTTTGACATGCCCTTATTCCTCAATCGACCACCATTTGCCAATCCGCAATTCTTCAATGTGCGTTATGTAATTGGTGTGAGTCGTTGCTTCTAAATCTAATTAGTTATTTTATTAAAAAATGCCACAACAATTAATTTGTTGTGGCATTCATATTTCAGAACCTTTAAGGCAAATAATTAAGTAATGATCTGTGCACCTTGTTTGCGTACGTACATGGTTTTTATCATAATGGACTGCCCTTCAATTCTTCCTTCGATATAACCTGTATCATTAGGGTCGAGGCGAATGTTTTTGACTACAGTGCCCAATCGCGCATTTACTGTGGAACCTTTTACATCAAGGGATTTGATCAGCACAACCGAGTCTCCATTTTCTAGAACATGGCCATTACAGTCCTTGTGTAAATCCACACTGGCATCACCTTCATGATCACCTGTTGCTTTTGCCCAGGCCAAATTTTCATCATCGAGGTACATCATATCTATGGCTTCAGCAGCCCAAGTTTCGTGGCGCATACGATTCAGCATTCTCCACGCTGTAACTTGAACAGCAGGCACCTCACTCCACATTGATGTGGTGAGGCAAGCCCAGTGTTTGGGGTCAAAATCCTCTTTTTTTTCTATCTGCGCAATGCATTTTGCACAAGCATAAATTTCATTACCACGGATGTTCGAAGAGGTTGGGCCTACTTCATAAATACTGAGGTTGTTGGTGGATGCGCACGACTCGCATTGGTTGTTGCTTCTTGTTTTTAAATCGTCGATGAGTGCCATTTGTTTACTGTTTGAAAATATTTTTAAGAGCAAAAATGAATTAAATATTATCCAGTTAAGGAATGAGGTTCTTTTCGGTACTTATTTTATCAATTACATAATTATAAATCCAGTTTGGAATATTCTCGGTATAAAATTTCAGATTTTGATTGTGCACTTCAGCAATAAGCTCCATTTTCCTTCCAGAATTATCAAATAGATAAGAACGTTCAGCAATTTTGAGCGCTGGTAAAAGTTGTTCTAATGATTTGATATACCTGGATTTGATACGGTCTTCATCAACTGGGTGTCCGCCTTTTTCTACCCTGTTTTCTACCCTGTCAATATTTACCAGTGGATTTTCTGTGCAAACAAAATATAGGTAAGTTTTAAAGCCAAGAGTTTTTGCCAACTGTAATTCTTCGATTTTCGAAGGATGGCTCATTACTGTTTCATAACTAAAGGTCTTGTCTTTACTGAGCAGCAAATGCCTGATAAACTGCGCCGCAAATGCGCTTTCGTAGCTATGGCTTTCTTTAGTCTTGTCAACTAAATAATTTTCAGAAAGGCTAAGGTCTATTTTCAGATTTTCTGATGCTGCTTTTAGCAATAAACTTTGGGCCGCTGGATTATTTTTAAAATTATTAAAATCCTCAGTAGTGGCTTTGATGCCGAAGTCATTAAGGTCAATTAATCCGCTGCGCAAAATTTGTTGCTCAATCAAATCCGCATTGATAAATGCTCCAGTATTAAACTTTTTTTGAATTGTTGAGAATAAGGTACTTTTCCCTGATCCATTTGGGCCGGCAAAAACTCTTATTCTTCCCATTGTTGCAGATGTAAAATTGTTCCTCTTTTCAATTTACGATTGACGTCTTTTTGCACAGGCAAAGCTGATACTAATACTTTTTGACCGTCAGCATCCACGTCGTAAATAATTCCTTTCTCAACAATACGAATGCTCAATCCCAAAGCGCGAGCTTCGCGTGCAGCATTCATACTAGCCTCTCTTGCAGCTTGAATAATTTTGCGTGTTTCTTTTGTGATATTATGTTTCATAATTTCAGCGTAAAGGTACGGATTTTCTATGCTTCAAATGAGTTAAAATAAGGCCTGCAGAATGTCTCATTTTGCAGGCCTTAAGCTATTTACATATTTCTTCTGTACTGTCCTCCCACTTCAAAGAGCGCTTGGGTAATTTGTCCCAATGAGCAATACTTCACGGTTTCCATCAGTTCTTCAAAGATATTTTCGTTGTGGATGGCTTTTTGTTGCAGGCGATGCAACATTTCCTTTCCTTTATATCCTTTTGCTTTCGCAATGTTTTGCACGTTGGTAATTTGGAATTCTTTTTCTTCGGTAGTACTACGAATCACCTCAGAAGGAATAATGGTCGGTGAACCTTTAGAACTGAGGAAAGTATTCACGCCAATAATCGGGAATTCGCCCGTGTGCTTAAGCGTTTCGTAATACAAACTCTCTTCTTGAATCTTGCTGCGTTGGTACATTGTTTCCATTGCGCCGAGCACGCCACCACGTTCAGAGATTTTATCAAATTCTGCCAATACCGCTTCTTCTACCAAGTCAGTCAATTCTTCAATAATGAAAGAACCTTGCAACGGGTTTTCATTTTTAGCAAGACCTAATTCTTTATTAATGATTAATTGAATGGCCATTGCACGACGCACGGACTCTTCGGTTGGCGTGGTGATGGCTTCGTCGTAGGCATTAGTGTGTAGTGAGTTGCAGTTGTCGTAAATAGCGTACAAAGCTTGCAGTGTAGTACGGATATCGTTGAAGTCGATTTCTTGTGCGTGTAGCGAACGACCCGATGTTTGGATATGGTATTTCAGCATTTGGCTGCGCTCATTTCCTCCATATTTATATTTCATTGCTTTTGCCCAAATACGGCGCGCCACACGGCCAATTACGCTATACTCAGGATCTACACCATTACTAAAGAAGAAAGATAAATTGGGAGCAAAGTCATCGATATGCATTCCACGGCTCAAATAATACTCAACGAAAGTGAAACCATTTGAAATCGTGAAAGCTAGCTGTGAAATAGGGTTGGCACCTGCTTCGGCAATATGATAACCCGAAATGGATACGCTGTAAAAATTACGCACGCCATTGTTGATGAAGTATTGTTGTACGTCGCCCATCACCCGCAGCGAAAATTCTGTGGAGAAGATACAAGTGTTTTGTGCTTGATCTTCCTTCAAAATATCGGCTTGTACGGTACCACGAACGGCTTTTAGCGTATCAGCTTTTATTTTGGCATACACATCTGCTGGCAATACCTGGTCGCCGGTAACACCTAGTAACATCAATCCCAAGCCATTATTCCCTTCAGGCAATTGATTATCCAAATAAGGCTGGTAACGAGGGCGTGGAATTCCTTTTTCTTTGTAAATGGCTTCAATCTTCGCTTCCACTTCGGCTTCGAGGCCATTTGCTTTAATATAAATTTCGCATTGCTGGTCGATAGCGGCATTCATAAAGAATGCAGTGATGGTTGGTGCAGGGCCATTAATCGTCATCGACACAGAGGTCTTGGGGTCTGCGAGATTAAAACCGCTGTATAATTTCTTGGCATCATCAAGCGAAGGAACACTGACACCTGAGTTGCCAATTTTTCCATAAATATCAGGGCGATGGTCTGGGTCTTGACCATAAAGCGTCACACTATCAAAAGCGGTGCTCAAACGTGCTGCAGGCAAACCTTTGCTTACATAGTGAAAACGCTTGTTGGTGCGCTCAGGACCACCTTCTCCAGCAAACATCCTTGTTGGGTCTTCCCCTTCGCGCTTGAAAGGATAAATGCCTGACGCATAAGGAAATTCTCCAGGGAAATTTTCGCTTAAAGCCCATTGCAAAATTTCACCCCAAGCTTCAAATTTGGGCACAGCCACTTTGGGTATTTGAGAGTGAGAAAGACTCTCGCTGTGGGTTTTAATTTTAATCTCTTTATCGCGCACTTTGAAGACATAATACTCGTCCTGATATTGACGCTTTTTGGCCTCCCAATTTTTTAATAATTCAAGATTTTTCGGGTCAATTTCAAGGGTTAGTTTTTGATACACTTCCTCGAGTTGCTTTACCAATCGGTCTTTATCTTCAATACTTGAGGCTTGGATTGTTTCAATCGTTTTGCGAACACCAAATAATTTCTGTGCTACAGCAGCTTGTTCTTTTGAACGTTTGTCGTAGTTGCGGTTATTCTCAGCAATCTCGCTCAGGTAGCGCGTGCGCGCAGGCGGAATGATGAATATTTTTTCGCTCAACTCGTCGCTTGCTTGAAAATTTGATTGCAAATCTGCGCCCGTTTTCTCTACAATTTTATCCATCAATGCACGGTACAAGGTATTTGTTCCGGGGTCGTTAAATTGCGAAGCAATACTGCCAAATACGGGCATGGTATCGGCATCTTGCTCAAACAATTTGTGGTTGCGTTGGTATTGTTTTTTCACATCACGCAATGCATCCATAGCACCACGCTTGTCGAATTTATTGACCGCCACAATATCTGCAAAGTCGAGCATATCGATTTTCTCCAGCTGCGTAGCGGCTCCATATTCGGGCGTCATTACATACATGCTGAGGTCACAATGGTCGGTGATTTGGGTGTCGCTTTGGCCAATGCCTGAGGTTTCAAGGATAATCAAATCAAATTGTGCTGCTTTCAAAATATTCACCGCATCGTGGATATAGCGCGATACAGCCAAATTGCTTTGACGTGTAGCCATAGAGCGCATATACACACGCTCGTTGCGGATGGCGTTCATACGAATACGGTCGCCCAATAAGGCTCCGCCAGTTTTGCGTTTTGAGGGGTCAACAGAAATGATACCAATGTTTTTTGTAGGGTAATCCAACAAGAAACGACGCACCATTTCGTCTACCAAAGAACTTTTACCCGAACCACCTGTACCCGTAATGCCCAAAACTGGCGTTTTGCTTTTCGCAGCTTGAGCTTCTATATTCTGAAGCATAGCTTTGGTTTCCGGCAAGTCGCTAAAATTTTCGGCAGCCGAAATCAATCGACCAATATCGCGTGGATTTTTGTCTTGCAAATGCCCAACTTCTCCATTCAATTGATTGCCTGTCGGGAAGTCACTTTTTTGAAGCAAGTCAATAATCATCCCTTCAAGCCCCATGGCGCGGCCATCATCAGGAGAATAGATTTTGGTAATGCCGTAGGCATGTAATTCTTCTATCTCTGTAGGTAAAATCACCCCGCCACCACCGGCAAAAATGCGAATATGTCCACAACCTTTCTCTTTCAGCAAGTCGTGCATATACTTCAGATACTCCACGTGCCCGCCCTGATAGCTTGTCATCGCAATAGCGTTGGCATCTTCTTGTATCGCGCAATCCACAACATCTGTTACGCTGCGGTCGTGACCAAGATGGATAACTTCAGCGCCGTTAGACTGCATAATGCGGCGCATAATATTGATAGCAGCATCATGACCGTCAAACAAGGAAGCAGCGGTAACAATGCGGATTTTATTCTTAGGTGTAAACATAAAAAAACGGTAATTCTAATATTTTTTTAAAAAAAGGTATCCATTGTTTGTAATTAATTCCTCAATCGATTGTGAGTGGTCATTAACAGTAATACTTAAGGGCGGGCGGACAGAACTTCTACCGCAGCCATATGCTGAATATTTCATCGGTGTAGGATAAATAGGATCTTTTAGGTAAAATTCTATGGGGTTACTCGCAAATCCTATTTTATAATCCCTATCAGAAGTTCCTTCAAATAGTGCATTGGAAGTGTCATTTGAAAAAGATATACTCAAACTTGTTAAGGTGTCAATACTTTCGAGAATAGTATAATTACCCCCTGCCTCATATTTGTGTATAAAAATAGTATCTAAATCTTTTGCCGAAAATCCTACAAAGGACACTTTGTAATTGAGTTTAGTTAATTGCATTACACAATTATCCATTTTATGTACGTTGCAAGACCCGAAAAAAAATATCGGGATTGAAAAACATAAAATAGTTTTTAGTGTCATTAGGTATGAATGATTTATTTCAGGCCGCAAATTTACACTTTTATCTCTGTTATTAAAGTTGCCTAAGGTAATTAACCAAAAGGTGAATAGGTCAATTTGTTCATTATAGCCATTTATCAATGAACTGATTGAACTAATTGACTTTTATGGCGTGCCGCCGATGTTCCACTCGGCGTCGGGCTGTGCGTTGCTACTCCGCCCCAAAATCATCGCCGCAAAAGCTTCAGCGGGGTATCCACTGCCATCCCTCACGCAGGCCTAGGCACCTTTGCTCACTGCCATCTTTGTGCCTTGGGGGCACCTTTGCGTGAAACCAAAAACCCCTAATTTTGTGGTCTATGATTTTTTCTTCAAGACTGATAGAAGACGCTGTTGCCGAATTTTCAAAATTACCGGGCATTGGCAAAAAATCTGCCCTGCGTATGGTGCTTCATTTGCTCAAGCAGGAGGACGCAGATGTAGATTCGTTTACGAGTGCCCTCAGCCGAATGAAACATGAAATTACCTTTTGCCAGGAATGCCACAACGTGTCGGACACCAATGTTTGCGCTATTTGTGTCAATACACAGCGCAGCAAAAATCAAATTTGTGTGGTAGAAAATATCCGCGATGTCATTGCCATAGAAACAACTCAGCAATATAATGGTGTGTATCACGTCTTGGGCGGTATTCTTTCGCCGCTTGATGGTGTGGGACCCAATCAAATCAATATTGATTCTCTTGTAGCAAGGGTCAAAGCCAATCCTGATATTCAAGAAATAATTATGGCACTCAGTCCTACATTGGAGGGTGATACCACAGTTTACTATATCTCAAAGCAAATCAATCATTTGCCGATTAAAATTACCACTATTGCGCGTGGTATTTCTTTTGGTGGAGAGCTAGAATATGCCGATGAAATGACTTTGGCACGCTCTATTTCTAAACGTTTGCCCATTGATAATTATGTGAATATGGGGAATAAATAATTGTATTTTGTGGTCAATTTTCGTGCACCTTGTGTTTAAATCTTTCTGTGCTTTGTGGCGAAATTTTACCCTATTTTTGCCAAAATTTTTACTCCAAAATAATGGAATTACAACAACTCCAACAAATGGCCACCCAAGTGCGCCGCGATATCGTAAGAATGGTGCACGGCGTGCAAAGCGGACACCCAGGAGGCTCTTTGGGCTGTACAGATTTCTTAGTGGCTCTCTATTTCGAGGTAATGAAGCATCATCCTTCCTCATTTGACATGAATGGCACCCAACAAGATATCTTCTTCTTGTCTAACGGTCATATTTCTCCAGTTTTTTACAGCGTATTGGCGCGTTCGGGTTATTTCCCTGTCGAGGAGTTGGCTACTTTCCGCAAACTGAACACACGTTTGCAGGGGCATCCCACCACACACGAGCATTTGCCAGGTGTGCGTATCGCAAGTGGTTCTTTGGGCCAGGGCTTAAGTGTGGCATCTGGTGCAGCTTTGGGCAAAAAAATGAATAAAGAAACTGATACTATTGTTTATGCATTGTTGGGTGACGGAGAGTTAGAAGAAGGTCAAAACTGGGAAGCTGCTATGTTTGCTGCTCATCACAAATTGGATAATTTGATCGCTACAATTGATGTCAACGGACAACAAATTGATGGTGCTACTAAAGATGTAATGAACATTGCACCGCTGTGCGAAAAGTTTGAAGCCTTTGGTTGGGAAGTGATGGATATGCAAGGCAACGACATGACTGCCGTACTAAACGGACTAGCTGCTGCCAAAACTCTTTGTGGCAAAGGAAAACCTGTTTGTATCCTGATGGAAACGGCTATGGGTAAGGGTGTTGACTTTATGGAAGGCACGCACGAATGGCACGGAATCGCTCCAAATGATACACAACTTGAAAATGCTCTAAGTCAATTGAGTTCAACCTTACAAGATTATTAGTATTTACTTTACCTACTCAATGCAAGAACGCCACAACAATCGTTGTGGCGTTCTTTTTTTATGCCGAATAATGAATAAACAGGGTTCAACAGTAACTTATGGTTGTTTTAGTAAGGGAAAAACCCTTTCTGTCGGGTATTCAGTCATTTGTATTTTTATGTTTTTAAGTTTTCTTTCAATACAATCAGCAAAATCAAAGAGCCATTCTGAACTATTCAGAACGGCTCTTTAGTAATGTAGATGTTATCTATTTATTTCTTGAAACGGATGTTGTAAGCAGCTGAGATGCCAACACTTTGAATGTCGAAAGCAGCACCTTTGGTAAAGATGTGGTTGTAGAAACCATAAAAGTTCCAATTGTAATTATGGTATCCAATTTGGGGTTTTACAGTCAAACCACCAGTAAGACCAACAACGTTAGTCAAAAAACTGTAACCTAGGTCGGCACCAGCAAAAATACCTTTTGACTTTGGATAATAACGAGCTGCAGCAACTAAAGGGATAGCGCCAAAATCGCTAAAAGTGTTTTTGCCCAAATAGTGATTATAACCTGTAGCAAGGCCTACACCCCAATGGTTTGTAGCCATATATTGGCCTCTAAAGTCGATGCCGGGAGCAAATGTGCTCACTTTCGAAGCATCGCCAATTGGCATGGCCATATTAAGCCCAACTTTTAACCACGAATTTTTTTCGGTAATTTCTTTCTTGGGCGCATCTGCTGTTTTGTTTTGTGCAGACACAGCCAAGCAAGTTGACAATAAAAGTGTGGAGAGTACTAATTTTTTCATCATAAAATTTGTGTTTAGATTTCGGCAAAAGTAGAATTTCACTCTTTTCAGAATTGATAATACTTTGTTATTAAAAGCTGATTAACAATGTTTTATCAGATTTTTAATTAATAAAATAGAAATTATCAACTATATATCTTGACTTGCATTTATGAAGATAAAAAGGTAGACCGCCTAAAAAAAATTCAGCTATTTTTGCAGGCTCACAAAACTGAAAAATTGATTGCACCATCCTCTATACAAGAAGTAATGAACCGCGCCGACATCGTAGAGGTGGTAGAGCAGTTTGTACGGTTGAAGAAACGGGGTGCTAATTATATCGCCAATTGCCCTTTTCATAATGAAAAGTCACCCTCATTTTCGGTGTCGGCAAGTAAAGGTATTTTCAAATGTTTTGGTTGTGGCAAAGGCGGCAATGCGGTGACTTTTGTGCAAGAGCACGAAAAAATTACTTACCCCGAAGCCATTCGATGGCTGGCCGATTTTTATAAAATACCACTTGAAGAAACTAAGGCAACTGAAGAGCAAATACAAAACCAACAAGTAGAAGAAAGCCTTCGTCTGTTCAATGAATTTGCTGCCACTTATTTTACCAATACTTTATTAAACACCGAAGAAGGACAAACCATTGGGCTTTCGTACTTCAAAGAGCGGGGTTTTAGGGGCGAAACGATTGAGAAATTTCGTTTAGGTTATTGCCCGGAGGATGGGTCTTCTTTTTATAAAGAAGCTTTGGCAAAGGGATACACCACCGATTTGATGGAAAAATCGGGCTTGGTCAAAAACGCCAATGGTCGTTGGTATGATACTTATCGTGGGCGGGTAATTTTTCCGATACAAAATATGACTGGCAGGGTGCTGGGTTTTGGTGCACGTATCCTCAAAACAAACGACAAAGCGCCTAAATATATCAACTCGCCGGAGAATGAATTGTATGTCAAAAGCCGCGTGCTCTATGGCTTGTACCAATCCCGGCAGGCAATGGGTAAAGTGGATGAGTGCTATTTGGTTGAAGGATATACCGATGTTATTTCCTTGCACCAAGGAGGCGTAGAAAACGTAGTGTCCAGCAGTGGAACCTCGCTCACCGAAGATCAATTGCGTATCATTAGTCGCACTACCAAAAACCTGACCATACTTTATGACGGTGATGGCGCAGGTATCAAAGCCGCTATGCGCGGAATGGACATGGCTTTGTCCCAAAGCTTCAATGTCAAATTGGCCTTGTTGCCCGAAGGGCAAGATCCAGACAGTTATATCCAAAGTGTGGGTGCCAGCGGGTTTAACGACTATATCAAAGAGCATAAAAGAGATATTATCGGTTTCCGGATGGAAGTGGGGATGAAGGAATCGGAGAACGACCCGGTCAAAAAATCGAAGCTGGTGAATGAAATTGCCGAAAGCATTTCACGCATCAATAAAGCCGAAGATTTTGCGCTGCAGGATTATTACATCAAAGAAGCCTCCCAACTGCTCAAAGTGGATGAAAACGGCATGGTGAATTTGGTGAACAAATTTATCCGCGACCGTATAGACCAAGACCGCAGAACAGCGCAGCAATCACACCCCGAAGAAGAATTTGCAATTGTCTCTACCGAACAAGCTATTGCCGAGGCAAATGAATCGGTAGTTGACGATACACAAGAATGGCAACTCATCCGTGTTTTGTTGCTGTATGGCGACAAACCAATTGAAAATTTTGCGAATGCGGCACAATTGATTTACGAGCGCATCGACCCCGAAATGATTGAATCGAAAGATGCATTGATGTTTTTCAAAAGTTATTTCGACTATGTGACGGAACACAGCAGTCTGCCGGGTATTCATTATTTTACCAATCACCCTGATGAGAAAATACAAATCCGTACGGCCACCTTGCTGCAAAATAAAAATGAAGTAAGCCACAACTGGCTCGAGATTTATGGCATTGGTATGCTCAATGGCGAAGAAAATTATCTGCACGACGTAGAAAGTTCTTTAGGTTATTTTGAGCTAAAGAAGGTGAAAATTATGCAGGCGGATGTACGAAACGAATTGAATAAAACCAAAGACGAGCTAAAAATGATTGAGTTGATGCAACAATTTATTTCGCTCAAAAAAACCGAACAGGAAATCCTGCACCGACCCGGAACTGTAATCGTAAAGTCTGCTTCGCGATAAACAGATTTCCCTAGAGAATTCACAATACTTTTCCCATTTTTTTTTTCATAGCTTTGGCTTTCAAAAGGTCAAAAAAATAAATTATGAAACGAATACTATACGCCTTCCCCTTTGTGGCACTATTCTTTACCCTCACTAACAGTTCTTGCCAGCAAAGTGGAAAAAACGGTGTAGAAGAAATTAACGACACCGTCGAAGCTGCTGCTATAAATCCTATGTACGAACCGATCAACTTAATTCCTGTTGTCGGTTCGCCTGAGTTTGAACAAGCAGAGCTGACTTTGCGCAGCGCAAGTGCCAGCCTAATAGGCAAAGATTCTACCAAAGTTTCATTTGCATTTGATGTCAAAAATTACAACCTCAAAAACCAAACATCAGATGCCGCCAACAAGCAATGCAATAACTCTGAAAAAGGACAACACATCCATTTTATTATGGATAACAACCCTTATGTAGCCTTGTACGAGCCCAAGCACGAAATGACTTTGGCCAAAAACTCTGAGCATTATCTGATGTGCTTTTTATCTCGCTCTTATCACGAAAGTATCAAAACAAAAGGTGCTGCTTTTGTGTACCATTTTAAAATTGATGAAAATGGTAAATTAGAAAGATTAGAGGATCCCAAAACACCGATGTTGTTTTATAGCCGCCCCAAAGGTGATTATCTAGGCAAAGACACTACCAACCTCTTGTTTGATTTTTATGTTTGGAATGCCGCACTTGGCAACGATTATAAGGTAAAGGCAAATTTTAAAAATGAGACAACTGGCCAAAGCAAAGAAACTACTATTGATGTTTGGCAAACGATGTTTATCGAGCATTTGGGTACGGGAAAATCTAGTGTGAGCATTAGCCTAATAGATAAAGATGGCAATGCTGTTCAGGGGCCAATGACCAGTGCTACACGCAATATCCAGTTGGCTGCTCAAGAACCTTTGCAATAATTTTTTTCATTTTCAGTACGCATTATAATGTCTGATTCTACGCGCAATTTGGGCATCGAGACCCTTTGTATTCATGGTGGCCATAGTGCAGATGCACATCGTGCTCACCTTACCCCTTTGTATGCTTCTAGCACTTATACTTTTGATAGTGTAGAGCAAGGAGTGGATATTTTTCTGGGCAAAGAGCCTGGCTATATTTATGGCCGTTTTGGCAACCCCACCATTACAGAAACAGAGCAAAAAATAGCATTGCTAGAGGCTTTTGGTCTTAAAGATGCGAATGGAGAAGAGCTAAAACTTTACGCCATTTTGCATGCGTCGGGGATGGCGGCAATTACAACAATGTTGCTGAGTAATCTTAAGTCGGGGGATAAAATTATCACGCATCCATCGCTATATGGAGGCACCCAGGAGATGATAGATAAAGTGTTGCCAGGCTTGGGTATTGGCACCATCATTGTAGATATGCACAACGAGGATGAAGTGTGCAGTGCAATAGCCGCAGATCGTAACATCAAAATGATGTATCTGGAAACGCCTGCCAATCCTACACTTCAGTGCGTTGACCTCAAGAAACTAAGTGCCATAGGTAAAGAAAACAATTTGATCGTGTGCGCGGACAATACTTTTTGTACCCCCTTGTTGCAGCAACCTTTTGCTTATGATGTAGATTTTGTCATTCATTCTACCACCAAATTTTTGAATGGGCATGGCACTGCAATTGGCGGCATTTTGTTGGGCAGAGATGCAGATAGAATGAATACCGACGTAAAGAAAATGCATCGTTTATTGGGTGCTAACAGCAACGCCTTTGATGCTTTTTTACTCACTAATGGCTTACGTACTTTGTCCTTGCGGATGGAACGTCATTGCAGCAATGCGATGAAAGTGGCGCAGTTTTTGAGCACCCATCCCAAGATAGAAACGGTCAATTATCCAGGCTTGCCGACGCATCCGCACCACGCTATTGCCAAGTCGCAAATGAAAGATTTCGGCAGTCTCATGAGTATCGAACTGAAAGGTGGATTTGCAGCAGCGGCTTCTTTTATGAACAAATTAAAAGTCTGCACGAATGCTGTATCACTCGGTACTTGCGATACTTTAGTGTCTCACCCTGCTTCTACCACGCATGTGGGTGTAAGCCCCGAGTTGCGCCGATCTTCGGGTATTAGCGATGGGCTGATACGTATGAGTATTGGCCTGGAAACAGCCACCGATATTATCGCTGATTTAGAACAAGCGCTTTCTTAATGTTTAATTTTGAATTTTAAATGTATAATGCTGTGCGGGAGTGCAGCATTTTTTTTTGTAAATAACTCAAGACTTCAAATACAATAGCTGAGTACTTTCTTTTGGGGCGCTCAGCTTTCACTTATTATTGGGCTTTGGGTTCAGGCTGTCACTCATAGTCCTCGTTCCGTCTTTCTGAAAAAGCTGGTACTGCGGGCTATCCGTTCCATCCTGTGCCCATTGGCATTTTATGGCTTAGGAGCTTTGCTTTTCGTATGTCCGGATTATAAATCCACATTATCTATACTTCGGGATGCGCTGCGCTAACATCCCGAAGAGCGGAGAGCGGAAAATTGGAGCCACTACATAAATTACTACGGATCTTTCGATTTAAGCACTCAGCTAAGGGCGAACGATAGTAGCGAATATCCTTTTGCCCTTTTTTTTCGGGGCAAAAGATAGCAGCGGATAGCGTGGCCCCGAGAAGAGCTTTGTGCTGCTGCTTTCGGGGCGCCCCATCATTTTTTGTCTTCAAAAAACTTACCCAATCCATCCTTTCTCCACCAAGTACTCTGCAATCTGAATGGCATTGGTGGCAGCGCCTTTGCGCAGGTTGTCGGCCACTATCCAGCAGTTGAGAGTATTGGCCTGGCTCTCATCGCGACGGATACGGCCTACAAAAACCTCGTCTTTGTTGGTGGCAAAAAGAGGCATTGGATACTCTTTGTTGGCAGGGTTGTCTAGCAGCATGACACCTGGTGCCGCACTCAATAGGTTGCGCACTTCGTTTAATTCAAAGTCTTGATGAAACTCAATATTCACACTCTCGCTGTGGCCGCCCATCACAGGTACGCGCACGCAGGTAGCAGTTACTTTGATGTTGTCGTCACCCATTATTTTGCAGGTCTCGAGCACCATTTTCATCTCTTCTTTGGTATAGCCGTTGTCCTGAAAAATATCAATCTGAGGTATCAAATTAAAATCGATAGGGTAGGGGTAAACTTCTGTAACATTATTGCCAGAGCGTTGTTGCATCATTTCTTCCACTGCTTTTTGCCCAGTGCCAGTTACCGATTGGTAAGTGCTTACCACTACACGTTTGATATTGTATTTTTGATGCAATGGTTGCAATGCCATCACCATTTGAATGGTAGAGCAATTGGGATTGGCAATGATGAAATCTTCTTTGTTAAGCGCATCGCCATTTACTTCGGGTACTACTAATTTCTTGCTAGGGTCCATCCGCCATGCCGAAGAATTATCAACAACATAACAACCTACTGCTGCAAACTGAGGCGCCAATTCTAATGAAGGGCTTCCTCCTGCTGAAAATAAAGCCAATTGAGGTTTTTGAGCAATCGCATCTGCAGCGAGCATCACCGGGTATTCTTTTCCTCTAAATAATATAGACTTTCCCAAAGAGCGCTCAGAGGCTACGGGTAATAATTCGGTTATAGGGAAATTTCTTTCATCCAAAAGACGGAGCATCGTGCTCCCAACAAGGCCGGTGGCGCCTACAAGGGCTACTTTCATAATAGTATACTGTGATTGAGAAAAAATAAGAGGCACAAAAGTAGGAACATTTTGTAAGTGCCGCTCTCAATTATGTTTTTTTAGAAATGCTTAATAGCTTTCATTAGATAGCGTGTAAATTATTAATATAAAAAATATTTCTTTCAATGTTTAATTCATATTATAAAAATAGTTATAAAAAATTGATAGTAAATATTTGGTAAAAGCATAATGTAGTATATATCTTGTATCCTAACAATTGTTTTAACTAATTGTCACATGAAGAAATATCTGTTTTTCTTAGGTTTTACCTGTTTGTTTTTTTCGGTTTATGCGCAAAATGATGCTGCTGTACTAAGAGGGAGATTGGTGGAAAAAGACAGCTTATTGGCCTATGATGACTATCAATTGTCTATCCCCACATTGAAACAAATTTATGCGGTTGATATAACTGGTCGTTTTGAGATTTCTAATTTGCCTTATGGCAATATCACCGTTCATATTTTATTTCAAGATGAATTGATAGACAGTTTTAGGGTTGCTGTAAATGCCACTTTAATTGATGTTGGTAGTTTATTTGTTGTCAATCTTGATAGAAATAAAGTAATTCAAGAACAAAACGCCTTGCCTTCTATTTTGTTGGATAGCGACAACATTATGCCCGATGATGAGGGGCAAATAGACCAGCAAAATATCAGCATATTGCTTCATTCTTCCACCAATCGCGACCCATTTTTGAACGCAGTAAGTTTTGTGTTTAGCCAATACAATTTTCGTCCTAGAGGTCTCAATAGCGCAAAACAGCAGGTATTCATCAATGGTATTTTAATGAACGACTTGAATAGCGGCAGTCCAGTGTGGACACAATGGTCAGGTTTAAATGATGCCTTAAAAAATCCCATTAGTAGTTATGGGTTGGAGCAAAACCAAATGGCAGTTGGTAGCCTCAACGGTGCCACGGTATTTGGTATTAATGCTGCTGATGCCTCGGCAATAAACAAGTTTAGTTATTCCATCGCCAACCGCAGCTACAATAATCGCGCAATGTACACGCACAGTTCTGGGCTCAATAAAAAGAACTGGGCCTATACTTTTTCGGCCTCAAGGAGATGGGCAAGCGAGGGCTATGTGCCGGGCACTTCTTTAGATGCTTATTCTGGGTTGGTTTCTATTGCCAAATTATTGAATAGTCGTCATCAGTTATCAATGAATTTAGTGGCCACATACAATAATAGAGCAAGTGCTGGTACTGCACTTGATGAACTTTATGATTTGGCTTCTAATCATTATTACAATCCCAATTGGGGTTGGCAAAACGGCGAAAAGAGAAATGCCAGAATGTCTACTGCAGCGCAGCCCTTTGCAATATTGCAACATCAGTACACCCCCTCGAAAAAGACTCAAATAAATAGCGCCGTTTTTTACCAAATGGGTAGTACGAAAATGACATCTTTAGATTGGTATAATGCCATTGACCCAAGAGCGGATTACTATAGAAATTTGCCGAGTTTTTATAAAGAAAATAACCCATTCGCTGCACAGGAAATTGAAAAGAAACTTCGTAATCAACCAGACCAATTACAAATAAACTGGGCAAGATTATATGCTGCAAATGAAGCAAATTTTGAAACACTAAACGACCTTAATGGTATTAGTGGAAATACTTTATACGGCAGGCGTTCATTGTATGTACTTGGTGCCGATGTGGAGCAAATGAAGAAGACGGGCTTGGCCATAAATATGGTACACAAACATTCTGATAAAATTATTTGGAGCGGAGGGGCGCAGGCTATTTTTCAACATTCAATTTACTTTCGTCAGTTAGAAGATTTACTTGGTGGCGATTATTTTCTCAATTACAACATGTTTGCAGCACAACAATTTCCGGCAAACAATAACTTCCTGCAAAATGATTTGAACAAACCCAATAGAGCCATCTTGAACGGTGATAAATATCGTTATCATTATGAATCAAAATTTTTGAAGAGTTGGCTATGGGGGCAGCAAGAAATCAATCTCCGCAAAGTCAATGTAACTGCTTCAGTTCAGTTGGGGAGTACTGCTTATCAGCGAAATGGTTTGTATAGAAATGGTTTGTTTGCTGACCGCTCTTTGGGTATAAGTGCACGACAGAGTTTTATCAATTTTGCAGCAAAGACGGATTTTACTTATAAGCTTAATGGAAGAAATTATTTGTTGTTGAATGGTTTTTATAGTGTTGATGAACCAAGCTTTAATAATGTATTTGTAGCGCCACGAAACCGCAATCAAACAATAGTTAATCCCGAAATGCAATTTACTCAAAGTGCCGAGATGGGGTATATTATGCATGCGCCTAAACTTAATGTCAGGGCTGTGGGATATGTTACAGAGATTAAAAATGGAAGTAGCATTCAGCGTTTTTATAATGACGAACCAGAGTACCAAAGCTTTGTCAACTTTGTGATGCAAAAAGTCAATACCAGAAATATTGGTACAGAACTAGCAGTTGAATATGCACTTAATTCAATGGTTTCGGTAAATGCAGTGGCTGCAATCGGTCAGGCTTTTTATACCAATAGGCCAAGTGTTACCATTTACAATGATAACGATACCAATATTACAGCCACAAGCAAAGAGGTTTTTATCAAAAATTATTATCTCGGTGTTGGTCCTCAAAGTGCTTACACTGCAGGTATTGCATACAACAGTAAAAAGTTTTGGTATTTCAAATTAAACGCCAATTACTTCGAAAGAAATTTTGTGGCGGTGAATCCATCACGCAGAAGTGTGGAAGCTGCCGAGCTGCTCTCTCCGTCTGACTCCTTGTTTGGTCGCATTTTTAATCAGGAAGAATTACCCCCATTTTTTACCATTGATATTTCAGGGGGAAAGTCAATCAAACTCAATAAGCTTTATTCTAAGATTAGCTATAGTACTTCGCTCTACCTCAATTTTGGCATCAGCAATTTGCTCAATAATCAATCTATCAAGTCTAGTGGCTTTGAACAATTACGCTATGATTTTACTAATAATAATCCAACAAAATTTCCGAACAAGTATAGGTACGCTCCTGGTAGAACTTTCTTTGTCAATGTGAGTCTAAAATTTTAAATAATGAACAATACTCTGTTTTTTACCGGACTTCTGATATTGTGCTTACTGAGCGCTTGTGTACAGAAAAAATTTGAGGAGCCCAATACTAATAGCAGTGCTAATCCGAGCTTTGCCATTTATAAGACCATAGCTGAATTGCGCAGTAGTATGGGCTTTTCGGGAGTGAAAGAAATCAAAGAGAATGTGTTGATTTCAGGGGTCGTCATCGCTGATGATAGAAGCGGCAATTTTTATAAGCAAATCATTATTGATGACGGAACAGCTGCAATCCCTTTGTTGCTCGATGCGAATAATTTGTACAATGATTTTCCGATAGGCCAAAAAGTCTATGTCAAATGCCAAGGTCTTTATACGGCCTTTTATTACAAATTGCCTCAGCTGGGTTATGTGCCAGATAGTAGAGGTTTACTTTCTTCAATTCCCTTTCATTTATGGAATCAATTTATCATCAAATCTGAAGAACGAGATACCATTAAAGCTATCGAAGTGAGTATTGCTGATGCTATGAAAGCAAAACCTGAGCTGTTCAATAGATTGGTCACAATAACCGACGCTCAAGTTTTAGACACAGCACTGGTACAACAGTATGCGCTTCCATCATCATTGTCAAGCGCAACAAACATTCAATTGGCGGATTGTGATAGTAATTTTCTTATTCTGCGGACAAGTGGATACAGTAGCTTTCATTCGAAACGGCCTCCGCTCAATCGTGGTAAACTGACTGCCATTTATGCGGTATTTAATAATACGCCTCAATTGATTTTGCGAGATACAAGCGATGTGGCAATGGACTTGCCAAGATGTTTTTAAATCAATTATGTTATGACCCCCAAACTATTTTTACTCCTTTCATTTTTGTTTTGTTCGGCCTGCCTCAAACAAAAAAACGAATTACCAGGCAGCTATGGCAGCGACGATTGGGCTTCGGAAGTGAACTGTACTTTAAATAAAGTAAACCTATTGTATCCGGCCGAGGGGGCACCGATATTGATAGACAGTGATTGGGTAATAGCGGCAACTGTGCGTGCTGATGATGAGTCGGGTAATTTTTTTAATCAATTAATACTAGAAGATAGTAGTGGCGGAATGGCCATACTGTTGGACGAAGGAAGTTTGTACAGCCGTTTCCCGATAGGAAGAAAAGTGTACCTCAAGTTAAAGGGTTTGTATCTTGGTAAAAATAAGGGCAATTTACAATTGGGTGCGGCCCCGGCACCAGATAATGATGGGCTCTTGCAGGTGTCCGATGTGCCAGCCAAGTTGATTGGTCAGCATTTAAAAGCAGCAAAAAGCGCTCTAAGCCTAGCGCCTATTGTGGTATCAATGAATGAACTTTCTACCCCAAGAAGGGATTTGATGAACAGATTGATAAAAATAGAAGAAGCAGAATTGGATAACCCATTTTATGATAATCTCTATTCGGAAGCTTTTTTTGCAACGAGTATCAAGTTGAAGAATTGCAGTGGTGCCAGCATTTATTTACGCAGTAGTAATTACGCCCGTTTTCAGGCATTGACTACTCCTGTGGGTAGGGGTGCTATTACGGCTATCTATACCATTAATAATGGTGTCGGACGATTGAGTATTCGGGATACAAATGACCTTCAGTTTTATCAGAGTCGCTGCGATGGTACCAGCTTACAAGACCCGATTCTGATCAGTATTGATTCAGTGCGCAAAATGTATCAGGGTAAGGATACAGTATTGGGCAATTATTTTGTCAGAGGAATTGTAACAAGCGATGCGGTCAATAACAACTTTGGAAGCAGCACAATTATTCTTCAAGATGGTCAAAAAGGGATAATGGTTTATTTTGGTTCATCGGCTGCCGCGCTCCCCGACTTGGGAGATTCGATAGCGCTAACAATAGCAGGCGCCTCGCTAACTAATTATGAAGGTGCCTTGGAAATTAAAAATATCAAAGCTTCGAAAACAACAGTGTTGGGCAAAGGAAAATCGGTGACTCCGATAAAATTGACCATCGCTGCATTGAACGCCAATTTTAGCCATTATGAATCTGTATTGGTGAAGATTATCAATGCTAAAATTACCAGTACGGGTACTTTTGGCGGAGCCAAAACACTGAGCGATGCTACAGGCGCCATCACCTTGTACACCAGCTATAGCGCCACTTTTGCCACTACACCCATTCCAACAATAACCAAAACATTTCAAGGAATTGCCACGCCTTTTAATACCACCAACGAAATAAAAATCAGGAATCCAGTGTTGGATATTTATTGATGGGTATTATGTCAATACTTTTTTAAATTTTTTCGAAGTCGATTTAATCATTTCTTTAAACATCCGTGGAGCCTGCCCTGAGGAAACGAAGGGTCGCACCGTGAGGGTAGGTACTTCTCTTCAGCTTTGCTTATCATGTTTATATGATTAAAATGTCTGGTGTTGTTGGATAAACTCTTCACGTATAAGATTGCTTCCAACAGCGAGCCCCACTCAATGCAGAAATTTTAAACGTGGGCCTCCTTCTCCATTGGAGAAGGAAAGAGGATGATGTCAAGAAACGATAAGAATACAGCATCGGAAGTCAAGAAGCCCAAAGAACATTACATACCCTGACGGTGTCCTTCGGCCACGCTCAGAATAATCTGAAATCCAATGCTCAAAGAATCTGATACTGCTGATCCCTTAAGCTATCCCCCATACAACCATCCCATCGCATTGCTGTGCAAGAGTTGGTTTTTGAGCTCGGGGCTATAGGGCATTTCTTCAATCAACTTGCCGGGATGATGTTCACCAAGCGGGAAAGGATAATCGCTGCCCATACACACTTTATCGTGGCCCATAACGTTTATCACATAGTCGAGCGCTTTGGGGTCGTGCACAAGGGCATCAATCCAAAATTTACCGAGATATTCGCGTGGGTTAGTTTCGTTGTCTATAGCGCAGAGGTCGGGGCGCACATTGAATCCGTGCTCGATACGGCCGATTGTAAAAGGAAATGAACCACCACCATGCGCAAAGGCCACACGCAAGCTAGGGAAGCGGGTAAACACGCCGCCAAATATCATAGAGGCTATAGCACGAGCGGTTTCGGCAGGCATACCCACTAGCCAGGGCAACCAATATTTGGTCATATCCTTTTCGCCCATCATCTCCCAAGGATGCACAAAAATGCTGCATCCCAATTGTTCGGCTGCCTGCCAAAAGGGGGTGAAATAAGGGTCGCTGAGGTTTTTGCCGTTGATGTTGGACCCAATTTCCAGTCCGGGCATTTTGAGCTCTGTCACACAGCGCTCCATTTCTTTGATGGCCAAATCAATATCCTGTAGGGGCACCGTGCCAATACCGATAAATCGCTCGGGGTGATAAGCACAAGACTGGGCAATATGGTCGTTGAAAAAGCGTGATGTTTCGTATCCGTGCTCCGGTTTTGCCCAATAATTGAACAAGACCGGAATGGTAGACAATACCTGCACACCCACTTCGGTGAGGTCCATTTCTTTCATCCGCACTGAGGCATCCCAACAGTTTTGCTCTACTTCACGAAAGACTTTATCACCTTTAATCATCCGCGCGCAACCCGGGCAATGATGCTCGAGATGTATGAACTCGCCATAGCCAAATTTTTGAAAATAATTGGGAATATGCTCGGGCATAATGTGCGTGTGGATGTCGATTTTGGAGAAAGCCATAAGAGGATATTTGTGAGGGCAAAGTTGCGGAATTTTTAAAGAAGATACTAATGAATTAAGTTTTTACGTTTAGGGGCTATTAACTTTATGCTATGAAGTTTTTGCCCTTAAAAAAGTTGCTCTGCTTGCTGATTTGTATAGTATTGGAATCGCCAGGTGTTCATGCCCAAAACAAGGCGACATTGGGCATTTACAGCGATGCTGCCCTTAAAGTTTATCCCATAAAATATTACACTCCATTTTCTGCCATGCAGGCAGGGCTGACATTTAGAGTGGAGAATGAACAAAGCAATAAATTGGGCCTTTTTCTTGGCTTGGGCTTTATGCTCGACCATGCCCATTATAAAATCGAAAGTGAAAGTAGCCCGTCGAGCAGGATGTATGTGACGATGCTGCAACGGAACTTAAGTTTTACAGGTTTAGTCGTTTTTCCTACCCGAAATGAATCCTTAAAAATATTAGGCGGCATTGGTATTGACTTTAATATGGCTATCAATGCATGGCACCATTTCCGTTCCTCCGGTCAAACAACTGCCTCGCATGTAGGTTTGGGAATTGACAGTATCATAACCCAAATGGACCAAAACAGAAGAAAATTGTTGCCTGCTGCAAGTGTTGGTTTACAATATCAATTTCCCGAAATGAAACAATTAAAATTATACTTGTTATTTCGTCAAAATTTGTTGAATGCTTATGAGGAAGACATTCCACTTTATGAACTGAGTACAGGCAAAATAGGGCAGCCTGCTACAAATTATAAACCCAGCTTTTTGAAGCTGGGATTGAGTTATGATTTTTGGTAACGGAATTATTATTGTTCGAAGTAAAAAATCATGGGCGATGCTTTTCTTTCTTCGTTACCCTTCGCAACAACAATATTTTCGATAAAAATCTTACCTTTTTTACCCTTCATGTTTTCAAGATAATTCTTTACATTCTGGTTTAAAGTATTTCCTTTTATTGAAAAAGTAGGGCTGGGGTCAGCCTCAGGAGTAATAACGGTTAATTCGAAGCTCTTAATTTCAAAGCTTTTATCGGCACTTTTTATTACAGGATAATCCAATACTTGCATTATCGAAACGGTGCTTTCACTTTTAATTCCACCTAATGTAAATGGTGCTTCTCTATATACCCGTAATTGTGCATTCGCATTGAAATTAATTAGTAAACCTAAAGCAAAGACAACTAAAAATAGCTTTTTCATAAGTATTATTTTTTTTAAAGTTAAGAATGTTTAGATAATCTGCAAACTATGGCCACTCCATAATAAGGCCAGAATGATACAGCCAACAATGATTCTATAAACGCCAAAAGCTCTAAAGCCGTATTTGGTTACAAAAGAAATAAAAGATTTGATGGCAATAATGGCCACTACAAAACCCACTAAATTGCCTATTGCCAATAAACTCCATTCTTCAGAAGTAATCGTATGGCCATCTTTGTAAAAGTCTAACAATTTTTTTGCAGTAGCAGCAAACATCGTGGGCACTGCAAGGAAAAAAGAAAATTCTGCTGCGGCTTTGCGGGTGAGTTTTTGCTGCATCCCACCAATAATCGTTGCTGCCGAGCGCGAAACGCCGGGTATCATGGCCAAACATTGAAACAAACCAATGGTAAAAGCTGAAGGGTATTTGATGTTATCCGAATTGTCGTTGTGATTGTTTTTCCAAACTTTATCGACAAACAACAAGACAATGCCACCCAATACTAACGCAATGGCTACGGTTTGGGGGCTTTCTAACAATTCATCAATTTTATCAGAAAGCAAGACGCCAAAAATAGCGGCGGGAACAAAAGCGGTAATTAATTTGAGGTAAAAATTGATGCTTTTAAAAAAGCGTTTGAAATACAAAACCACTACCGATAGGATGGTGCCGAGCTGGATGGCCACCGTAAATAGTTTTACAAAATTGTCGGATTGAATACCCATCAGCGAGCTACCGATAATCATATGTCCGGTAGAAGATACAGGTAGAAACTCGGTAAGACCTTCTATTATGCCGAGGATAATGGCTTGTAATGTTGTCATAAAAAAACTAAGGAATGTTGAGGTATTTGTGGGTTTGCATCGATAATTGCCAGCGAGGGTTTTGCTGGATAAATTCAATAATCAAGGGGCTCATTTCATCGCGTTTGTCCCATTCGCTTTGCAAGTATAATTTGCATTCGGCAGGCACTAGCGCAGCATATTCTTCCGCCCATTTAAAGTCGGATTTGTTGAAGACGATGATTTTTAATTCATGTGCCAGGTGCATATTTTCTTCGAGTGGCGCTTTGAATTTTTTAGGCGAAAGCGTTACCCAATCCCAATCTCCGCTAAGCGGACTCGAGGCCGAAGTTTCCACATGACTGCGGAAACCAGCATGGTGTAAGGCATCGGTCAATGGCTTTAATTCGTGCATCGAGGGCTCACCACCGGTAATGACAGCAATTCTTCCAGGATATTGTTGCGCTGCAGCAATAATTTCTGAAACGGTCATTTTAGGATGCACATCAGCGTCCCAACTTTCTTTGACATCGCACCACACACAACCTACATCGCAACCGCCAAGCCGAATGAAATAGGCAGCCTGACCTGCAAAAGCACCTTCACCCTGAAGTGTATAAAAATGCTCCATTACAGGGTATTGAATATCGGTATCTGCTGTGATTTGAGACAAAATAGTGTGTATTTATTATCGGGCAATCTGCGAAGCCTTCAAAGTGTTTTTCATTAATCCACATATAGTCATCGGCCCCACACCTTTAGGCACGGGCGTAATAAAACTACATTTCGGTGCCACAGCCTCAAAATCGACATCACCCACAAGGCGCGAACCACTTTTACGAGTGGCATCGTCGATACGGTTGATACCTACGTCAATAATAATTGCGCCATCTTTCACCATATCGGCTGTCAAAAATTTAGGCTTGCCAATCGCTGCAACAATGACATCGGCTTGCAAGGTCATTGCTTTCAGGTCTTTGGTACGACTGTGCGTCAAGGTTACGGTTGCATTACCGGGATTGGTATTGCGGGCCAACAATACACTCATCGGTGAGCCTACTATATTGCTACGACCAATCACCACACAATGTTTTCCGCTGATGTCGATGCCATAATATTCCAGCATCAGCATAATGCCATAAGGCGTGGCAGGTAGGAAGGTATCTTGTCCCAACAACATTTTTCCCTGCGAAATGGGGTGAAAACCATCCACATCCTTATCGGGATGAATTGCGTTGATCACCGCATTTTCAGAGATATGCTTGGGCAATGGCAATTGAACCAATATGCCATCAATGTCTTTGTCTTCGTTTAGTTTTTTTACTTCTGCTAGCAAGTCTGCTTCGCTCATATCGCTGTCAAAACGCAGTAGGGTAGAGCCAAAACCCAGTTCGCCACAAGTGCGCACTTTGCTGCCTACATAGGCTTCGCTAGCGGGATTGTTGCCCACCAAAATAGCGGCCAAGTGTGGTGTTTTTCCACCTTTACTTTTAATCGTCGCTACTTCTGATTTGATTTGTTCTTTGATATGTGCGGAGACTGCTAAGCCGTCAAGAATTTGCATGCGGCAAAGATAAGGCAATGCTTCAATTCGGCAATTAGACAATTCGGCAATTCGGGGAATGTGGTTAATATGGGGGAATATGTGGAATGTGATTGCAAAATGTCGATAGGATTTTTATTGGAAATTAAACTGTGCCGCAGGCACTACAGCTTGGTAGCCAAAACAACACCCCTTGGCTAATGTGCCGTAGGTAATATCCTTGTTGCTCCAATTTGCAAACTTTTGAGGTCAGCGAAAAACTTAAATCTAGTATTTATAGCCAGATTTTCTTTATCTAGTCAAGTTGTTAAATGATTAATTGTCCGTTGTAGCTAATTTTATATATTCTATTTTCAAAATCAGTAGCCAAAATATAAGTGTCCTTCAATTCAAAATTGTCTTTGCCATCTAATGTTGTAAAGATGTCTGCACCGCTTTGTTGCCAAAGTATTTTTCCATCTTTGTCGAGACGTGAAATTTCAAGCTCACCGTGAACAATGTAATTGTCTTGGTATTTGTAGATTTCAAAACAAGTAGCCTGGTCAGCTATTGTCTGCCACACTAAAGATAAGTCAGGAATTGATAAGCAAAAAATGGTGTCTGCACAACAAATTAAAATTCTGTCCTTTTCAATTATAGTTGAAGTGTCGTGAATATCTGTCCCTCCACCAATTGAGCCAATAACTGCGCTTTTAATCAACTTGTCATCTTCAAAGATTTTTATTCCAAAAGCTGAAGGGAAATCATACTTTGATTTGTCAAAATAAATAAAGTCATATTGATTAACATTATCAGCAGAACTTTCCGTAAATGTCTGTTCCGAGTAAATGTCAATGCGATAATTGTCTGTAGTATACTTTGTCATAATGTAAGAGTGTAACTTGTTTATATTCGCTATTCATAATTCTCTAACGCACATTTTCAAAAATACCATCATCCCTCCACACATCCAAACATTATCTGCTGTCAGTTTATCCGTAAAAAAACCTTCCCCAAAATAAAAAAACTGAATACGCTTTGGGCGGTATTCAGTTTTTAGAAAAAGGTTCATGTTAAAGATTATTACTCCCAATTGGGGTATTCGGCTTTCCAGGTTGCACCACCACCCACAAATTTGTTGAGGGCAAGGTTGATGCCAAACTCATTGTAGGCACCGGCTATGCTGTAAAAAGAACGGGCATAATGAATTTGAAACTTATTGAGGTAGATGCTGGCACCAAAAGAATAACCGACTCCGCCTTTTTTATCCTCGATGGCCATTTCTTTGCGGCGCATGTGGTTGTAGGCCACCGTCACCCCTATTCTTTTACCCAAAGTAATTTCGCCACCAAAAATAAAATGACGAAACAGTTTGTCGGCAAAGTTGTTGCTGTTTTTGCCGTTTGTATCTGCCGAGCCAAAGACAGAAGTGTTTTGTTGATCTTCGGGATTATCATAACGTACATCCCATTCGTAAAGGTGATGAATGGTGGTGAACAAACGAAGAGGTAAATGTTTGAACCTTTTAGAAATACCGAGTTGTAAATCGAAGGGTAAAGGTTCGGAATTGTTTTTACCAGGCGTATATTTCTTGGCCATAAAGCCCATGTTCTTGGCTACCGCACCAATGGTGAGGAAATTTGCCGTGTCTTCATAAGCAATACCTACATCGGCCAAAACTGCCATAGCGCTCACATCGGCCAATTGACTCTGCGCAAATTTGAGGGTGCCGCCATAACGCCAGCGCTCTTTGTATTGCTTTGAGGCAGCCAATGAAATCGCATAATCATTGGCCTTAAAAGTTCCGGTCTGATTGCCCACATTATCTGTTTGGGCAAAGGAGCCATAATTGAGGTATTGCACCCCAAATGCAAAAGCCGTGTTGAGCTTAGGCGCATAATAGCCATAAGCCACATTGGTATTGCTGATTCCCGAATAAAAGCTATTGTAGTTCAACGAAACCTGATTGTGCAATGCAGGTCTCATCAAGGCCGGATTTTGCAAAGCCAAAGTAATATCGGGAGTAGGATTGGCCACGTTCATTCCGCCCAATGCAGTAACATGGGGCGAGTTGGGTAAGCGTAAATATTCAAATGCAAATTGAGCCCCATTCACTTGTGCTTTGGCCGTACAGGACAGCAGCACAAGTGATATTGACAGTGATAATTTTCTAGAAAACATAAGAGGTTAACGCTCGTCGGGGTTCAATTATTATGGGTCTGACTCTATTCAATAAAAATTATTGTCCGTTCAGACGGTTCAAATCTTCTATCAGCAAGTGGCTAGCGCCCGTGTTGGAGAATCCGCCATCGTGGAAAAGATTTTGCATCGTTACCATTCGGGTGTAGTCGCTGAACAAAGAAATGCAGTATTGTGCACACTGTTCGGCGTCGGCATTGCCCAAAGGCGATAATTTCTCGGCATAATCAATAAAGGCATTAAAACCTGAAACGCCGCTACCTGCTGTAGTGACAGTGGGTGATTGTGAAATGGTATTGACGCGTACTTTTTTGGCAAAACCATATTGGTAGCCAAAGCTGCGGGCAATACTTTCTAATACAGACTTGGCATCTGCCATGTCGTTGTATCCAGGGAAAGTACGTTGTGCCGCGATATAAGAAAGAGCTACTACCGAACCCCACTCGTTAAGCGCATCCCATTTCATAGCTGTTTGTAATACTTTGTGGAAGGAAAGCGCCGAAATATCTAGGGTTTTGAGGAAGTTGTCGTAGTTGGTTTCGTTGTAAGGAATTGCTTTACGCACGTTGGGCGACATACCGATAGAGTGTAAAATAAAATCAAATTTACCTCCTACATGCTCCATTCCTTTGGTAATCAAATTTTCTAAATCGGGGATAGAAGTGGCATCTGCCGCTATCACCGGTGCATTGTTACAAAGCGCAGCTAGTTCATTGATTTTGCCCATACGCATTGCAATAGGAGCATTGGTCAATACGATTTGAGCGCCCTCGGCTACTGCGTTAAGTGCTACTTTCCAGGCGATAGAACGCTCGTCGAGTGCGCCAAAAATGATTCCTTTCTTGTCTTGTAATAATTGATGTGCCATTGATTATGTTTTAGATTTAAAATGTTCGGTGGGTAAAAGTAAGAATTTGAAGCCAAGTAGCAATTGATGGGTGCTACTTTTGTCGTTTTAGGGCTTAAAAAAAATCTTTTTTGAAAAGGTGGTGCGCCTGGTAATTGTCTAATTGATTTTTTAAAATGTTTCACATTTGGCAGTATTGTGCCAACGAAAGTCTGAATGTCTTTGCCCTACCTTTGCGCAAGAAATTTTCGTTGTTGCCTATTCACCCCAGTTTTTTTAGATATGAAATCCGGAATTCAATTTTCTTTGTTTGTTGCTGCGCTTACCTTTTTTACTTCTTGCGAAAAAGTAATCAATATTGATTTAAAGAACTCCAATCCCAAATTGGTGGTGGAGGGTATCATCAGCGACGAATCTGGTTTATTGACGCATAGGGTATTATTGAGTAAATCCCAAAGTTTTAGTTCGGACGGTAGAAATAATCCTGTGATCGGAGCTACTGTTGTGATTGAGGATGTCACCAGTAACATTATTGATACTTTGTTAGAGACTAAGCCGGGCGAATACCTTACCCAAAAGATCTTGGGAATTGAAGGACACACGTATAATTTGAGGGCTATTGTGGATGGAGTTGCGTATACCGCTAGCAGTACAATGCCGGTGGCTGTGACCATCGATAGCTCTTATATTCAAGAATTTCCTGTTTTTGGTCAAAGTTTCAAGCAAATTATCCCTGTTTTTAAAGACCCAATCGGAAATGAAAATTATTATCGCTTTTCGGTGCAGGTAAATGACAGCTTACAAAACCGATTCGAGGCTTGGGATGACTTGTTGAGTGATGGTAAAGTCAATTCAAGGCCCTTGAATATTGATAATCAGGATTTATTGGAGAAGGACGATACTGTTACTGTCATCATGAATACCACCGAAAAGCCGATGTATGATTTTTTCTACACCTTAGATAACGCTTCTGGTAATGGTCAGACTCCTGGTAATCCTACCTCTAATATTTCGGGCGATGCCATTGGTTATTTTGGCGCTATTACGGTGCGCAAGCGCTCCCTGATTATCCCTTAGCCGACTGCTCAAAATGGGCAATGCTACTTTCCAGATCTAAAAAAGGATATTGTGCTTGCAGCGCTTTGGCCTTTTCGGCATATTTGATACAAAAGTCTTTGTGCGATTGGGTTTTGGTAAATCGCGCTCTATGGTTTTGGGCAATGTTGATTTCCAAAACTTCTTTCATCAATGCTGCTGTTTCGGGCGCAATGCACGACTGTACAAAATTTTCCCAAACATAGGAGGTGGCTGCAAAATTGGGGTGCACCAAATCAATATCGTAAAATCGGTAATCCCGCAGCACATCAATTACCAACTCGTAAGCAGGGAAATAATGAGCGAATGAAAATTGCGCGCACAATTCGTGCACCGCCTCTATTAGCCTGGCTTTGCTGCGGTTATTATCCACCACCCCATCGCGGATATGGCGCACCGGGCTGATGGTAAACAACACTTTGGCTTTCGGATTTTTTGCTTGTAATAATTGTAGCGTTTCGGCCAAAGCCGAAACAATCGTTTCGATACGCAACAGTTTTTTCTCAAACCACTGGCCGGGTGCCCGATGATTATTCGCTACGGCTCTGTTGCCTTCTTTGAGGTAATATTGAAAGGCCGAACCGAGCGTTATCATTACCCAGTCGGCCTCCTGGATGCATTGGCCGGCAAGCTTTTGCTCCTCGTTTATTTTGCTCAGTGCCACAGCGGCATCTGTGTCTGAGAAACGTGTATGATGGTCCCAGCTGTTCCATAGTTCATTGAGATAGAACAGTTCCGAAGATTCATATTGTCGAGCATTTAAATAACCATTGAGGCTATCGGCCACACTTAATGGATTAAATAAAATTCCGTTAGGGTTGCTACATACCGAGAAACTATGTTGCTCAAGCCTATCGGCAATATGCTCGGTAAAGCAAGAGCCAATCAGCAAAATTTTATCGCTGTACAGTATAGGCTGCGCCAGCTTGGGGATATGGATATCGAGCTGAAATTTCATAATGGAATTTGTGAGCTCAAAAGTAGAAAAAGAAAGGACTATTGCGGGTGAATGTTTTGTAACTCTGTTTTGATATAGATGAGCAAGGTGTATCAGGGCAGCCTATTGGTAAATGAGCTTTTTCTTAGGAGGGGAGATGATGACCATCTGTGGTAAAAACTACTATTTCGATAATGAAATATAGACTTACAGTAGCGGTTTATTGCTATGGCGAAATGCCTGCAAGCCATACACCGAAAAGCTATGAAACCCAACAGGAGCTTTTTAATTATTTGTAGCTAGAATCAATACATTTGTAGATAGGCATTGACATTTTCGCCCTTGATTGGTGTTGAGGTGCAGGCAATGAGGCAAAGCCCAGCAACAAGCCAAGATTTTGTTGGTGGAAATAGTGAAAAACAATTACTGAACACCAACCAAGAACAGAAATATTTGTCCAAACAAAATCAATATCGTAATATTGCAATATTAAATTATTGACTTATGGGAGCAACCAAAACAGAGCATTTTACAGACCAACAAAATCAAATAGCGACCATTGCAAAAGCTTTGGGACATCCTGCAAGGGTTGCCATTATTGAATATTTGATGAAAGTAAACGAATGTATTTGTGGCGACATCGTAAACGAACTTCCATTGGCACAGCCCACCGTTTCGCAACATTTAAAAGAATTGAAAAATGCTGGAATTATTAAAGGAAACATTGATGGAAATTCTATTTGCTACTGTATTGACGAAAAAACCATTGATATCTTGAATGTTTACTTTTCGAAAATTGTGCAGACCGTGTCCAAAACCAAATGTTGTTAAAACATTTTTTACCCATCAATATCGCAATATTGCATTTAAACTATAAAGAATAAAACAATGAAATTATCAGAAATAAAACAAATTTTACCAACGCTCGATAACGTTGCCTTTCAATTAGAAAATGGAACTTTTGTACCCGAGCACTTTCACGTAACAGAAGTTGGTCAAATCACCAAAAACTTTATTGATTGTGGTGGTGTAATTCGCACTGAAAAAGTAGTGAATTTTCAACTTTGGAATGCAGACGATTTTGAACATCGCCTAAAACCAGCCAAACTTTTAAACATCATCAAACTTTCGGAAGAGAAGTTAGGCATTGAAGACGCAGAAATTGAAGTGGAATATCAGAGTGACACCATCGGAAAATACGATTTGGATTTTAACGGAAAAACATTTGTGTTAAAAAGTAAAACAACCGCTTGTCTGGCTCAAGATGCGTGTGGAATTCCATCCGAAAAACAAAAGAAAAATTTAGCTGAATTATCTGTAAATAAAAATGCTTCATGTTCACCTGGAGGTGGATGTTGCTAAAATTAGAGTATGGGAAAATTTGAAAAATATCTTACCCTGTGGGTTTTTCTGTGTATCATAGCAGGTGTTGCATTAGGAAAAATAGGCGGTGAAAGTATCCAAGCAATAAGTAGGTGGGAAATAGCATCCGTAAATATCCCTGTTGCTATTTTAGTTTGGTTAATGATCTATCCAATGATGGTACAAATAGACTTTTCCTCTTTAAAAAATGTATCAAAAAACTGGAGAGGAATTGGCTTAACCGTATCAATTAATTGGCTCGTACAGCCTTTTACAATGGCTCTTTTTGCTTGGATTTTCTTCGACCATCTTTATTCAGCCTATTTAGAACCTGAAATGGCAGAACAATATATTGCAGGAGCAATATTATTAGGTTCCGCACCTTGCACTGCAATGGTATTTGTATGGTCTTACTTAACCAAAGGTGATGCCAATTACACCTTAGTGCAAGTTGCAGTAAATGATTTGATTTTGCTTTTTGCCTTTGTTCCAACAGTCGGATTTTTGTTAGGTGTAACGGATATTCATATTCCTTATGATGTACTTATTTCCTCTGTGGTAATTTTTGTGGCCATTCCTCTTGCAGCTGGTTACATAAGTCATAAGTTAATTATGAAGTATAAAGGTGAGGATTGGTTTAAAAATTCTTTCCTTCCCACCCTTAAACCAATTTCCACAATCGCACTGCTTACAACGCTTATTTTACTATTTGCGTTTCAGGGCAATAAAATCATTGAAAAACCCTTTGATATTTTACTGATAGCAGTTCCTTTGACCATTCAGACTTTCTCTGTTTTCTTTTTGACATGGTTTATAGGAAGGTATATAAAATTGAAGCACGCTATTTGTGCTCCAGCAGCCTTGATTGGCGCAAGTAATTTCTTTGAATTATCAGTGGCTGTGGCTATATCTTTATTCGGGTTAAATTCAGGTGCATCATTGGTGACGGTTGTTGGTGTATTAATCGAAGTACCTGTGATGCTTTCGTTAGTTAAATTCGCAAATAAGTGGAAATATTAAAAAAACAGATGACAAAGAAAATTTTAGTGCTTTGCACAGGAAACAGTTGCAGAAGTCAAATCGCAGAAGGATATTTAAAACATTTTGCAACAGAAAAATCCGAAATTTTTAGTGCAGGTGTAGAAACTCACGGTGTAAACCCAAGAGCGATTGCAACAATGAAAGAAGACGGCATTGACATTTCAAAACATACTTCGAATAACATTGACGAATACCGAAACGTTGACTTTGATTTTGTAATTACTGTTTGTGATAACGCAAAAGAACGATGCCCATTCTTCCCGACAAAAGCGAAAAAGTTTCATTACAATTTTCCCGACCCAGCAAAAGCAACGGGTACAGAAGAAGAAATCAACAATCAGTTCCAAGAAGTGAGACAAATGATTAAGGAGTATTGCAAAAATTTTGTAGAAATAAATTTGTGATCCTGCACATCGGGGATGTTCCGAAGGGCATCCCGAAGCACATATAAAGTGGATTTGCAATCCAACCCTGATGGCATAATTATTTAGTACTAAAAAATAAGAGAGCGTTGCACCAACAATTTTACCATCTGCTTATCAATCTTCTCCATACTGATTCGTGCTAATTGATTTACTTTTGCAGTAGCAAATATTTTTATGGAAACCATCGTCAACAAAGTAGCCGAGAGTGGCATCCTCACCCTCGATTTAGCCAAATATCTGGTAAAAGAGCAAGACATTGCCAGCTTTGATTTAAAGCCTTTTTTGTTTCGTGAGATGATATTGCGTGAAAAAGACTATCGCGAAGCTTTGAAGCAACAAGATTGGAGTAGCTTTGAGCACAAGCACGTTCATATTTTTTGCAGCGTAGATGCCATTATACCCATGTGGGCCAATATGCTGGCTGTTACTTATTTACAGCCCATTGCTGCTTCTGTTTTTTTTGGCACTAAAGAAGAGTTGCAGCATCATTTGTTATTGCAAAATATTGCGCAAATAGACACCAGCGAATATATCGACAAGCGTGTAGTCATTAAAGGCTGTGGCGACATTGATATACCTGCACAGGGCTATGTGGCAGCATCGGCCTTGCTGCAACCCTTAGTGAAATCGCTGATGTATGGTGAACCTTGCTCGACAGTGCCGGTTTACAAAAAGAAAAACTAATCTTTGCGTCATCGTTTTGGTATGCGCAACAACATCTTTATTTTCCTTCTTTCTCTTTTAATGGCTACTTCTTGTGGCCATCGCAAAGCGCAACAAGAAAAGCAGGTGTTTAATTTGAACCTTTCGAGTGGTAGCCTCGAATCGCTTGACCCTGCTTATGCCAAAGATTTGTACACCATGTGGACAAGTCATATGCTCTACAACACGCTCGTGGAGACGGATTCCAATCTTTATTTACAGCCTTCACTCGCCAAATCCTGGGACATTAGTGCGGATGGATTGACCTATACTTTTCATTTGAACAACAATGTTTATTTTCACGAAAACGCTTTGTTTGCTGCCAAAAGAAAAATGACGGCTGCCGATGTGGTGTATAGTTTTTCACGTATCATCAACCCCGATATTGCCTCTTCGGGTGCCTGGATTTTTAATGGTCACGTTAAGGATGCGACAGCTTTCGAAGCAAAAGACGACAGTACTTTTGTGATGCATCTTTCTGGACCTTTTCGCCCAATGCTGTCGATGCTGAGTATGCCTTATTGTAGCATTGTGCCGCGCGAAGTGGCAGAGCATTATGGTAAAGATTTCAGGAGTCATCCTTGCGGTACAGGTCCTTTTCAATTCAAGAGTTGGGACGAAGGCAATGTGCTCTTGCTGCACAAAAATCCAAGCTATTGGGAGCAAGACGAGCAAAAGAAAGCATTGCCTTATTTGGATGCCATTCGAATCTCTTTTTATGATAGCAAAGCCACAGAATTCCTATTATTCCAACAAGGGAAATTGCATTTTACCCATAGCCTCGATGGTTCTTTTAAAGATTTGATTTTGCGTAAAGACGGTCAGCTGAAAAGCGAATACAGCAGCAAGTTTAAGCTCAAAAAAGGTCGGTATTTAAACACAGAATATTTAGGCTTTTTGACCGATACTAATAGTCCCTTACTGCGTAATTCTCCACTCAAAAGCAAGTTGGTTCGGCAAGCGATTAATTATGCAATCGACCGCAAAAAAATCATTACTTATTTTAAGAATGGAATTGGTATTGCTGCAACGGGAGGCTTTACGCCTCCGGGCATTGCTGGCTTTGATACGGTGGCACAATATGGTTACCAATATCGGCCACAGAAGTCTGCCGAACTACTGCGTCAGGCAGGTTTCCCCGAAGGAAAAGGATTAGCACCCATCATTATTCTGACACCCGAAAATTATGCCGACATCGTCAATTTTATTGCCACACAATTGCAAGAAGTAGGCATACCTGCTAAGATAGAAATTATGCAGCCCAACATTCTCAAGCAACAAATGAGCCGCTCGCAGGCTATGTTTTTTAGAGCACAATGGATTGCCGATTATCCCGACGCCGAAACCTATTTGGCTTTTTTCAACAGTAGCTTTCCTGCACCGCCCAATTATACTCGATACCGTAATCCGCTATTTGATAAATTGTATAATGAAAGTATGAACTTACCCGACGAGCAACGTTATAAAGTATATCGGCAAATGGACAGCATCGCTATAGCAGACGCGCCTTTGGTGCCTTTGTTTTATGACCAATTACTCCATTTTACTCAAAATAATGTTCAGGGCTTAAGCAGTAGCCCAATGAATTTAATTGACTTAAAAAGGGTGCAGTTGAAGTAATCGTTTTGTCATACTGAGCGAAAACGAAGTTTAAGACAGAATCATTGCACGCACAAAGTAGTGTAATGGGAAAAGGAAGTTTTTATCGTGTAAAATCAAACTGCATTTTGCGTTCGTTGCCATTTTCGTCAATGGCACTCAGTTGCAATTTGTTTTTCCCTTTTGGGCAATATTCATCCAAGCGATAAAACCAATTATTGCCGTGCTGCTCAAAGCAAAGCCATTGTCCATTGATTGTTCCGGTAAATGTTTTTACAGAACTAAAATTATCTGTCACTACAAATCGAATTTCCTTTTTGCCTCCCAATACCACTCCATTTTTTAATAGTGGTTTTATCGTCGGAGCAACGGTGTCCACAGCCAACCAATAATCGCCGAAAGCCCTTACAGAAGCGCTATACCAGCCATCATTCAAAGTCGCCTTTTTGCCTGAAATTTTCTTGCCATCGCTATATTGTAAGGTCATTTTTGAGGTTAGTGCAAATGGGGTGGCCACTTCGGGTTTGATGCTCAAGTCGAAATAATTATGAACGGGAATTGTTGACGTAGCAATTGAAAATCGAGATGAGGAACTTTTTGCTTCAGCGCTTTTTGAGGTTTCAAAACAAATATCATCGTACAAAGCGGTTGCGGGCAAACTGAATTTTAGATTGGGTGTTTCAAATATGTTGGGTGCTTTGGATTTCCATTTATTGTTGCATAAAGAAGGAATCATTTTTTTACCCTTAATAAGCCTAAATTTAATTTGCGAAATATTACCCGAAACATCGGTCATTACAATACGAATGGCTGTTGGTTCATCATTGCTTAAAACGATTTTGCCGTTTCCACCTTGTTCTAATTGGTATAATTTTGTTAGTTGGTTATTGGGCAAAAGAAACAAACTATTAAACCAGATTCCTGTTTCTTTTTGAAGTTTATAATCGGCACAAGCATTCATGTAACGTGTTTCGTCGTAGCCAATATCATCAAGTGTCAAAGTGCCTATTAGCTTTTCATCGGCATACCATCGCGCCGTGTAAAACGAAAGTGTGTTGGTGCTATTATTCATATAATCATTTACTGCAACACCGATATTAATGTCGTCTGTCCAAACGATGACGCTATCTTTTAAAGGCACAAAAATGTCTTTAACTTTTTTAAGTTTTAACCGAGTTGGCTTTTGAATATAAATACTTTCTGCAGCATCGTAAATTGCAACTTCAGTTGGTAGTGGTGCAATATTATCTTCAGTCTTAAAACCAAATAATTGTGGGTTGAGCGGATGTTCTGTTTTGCTATCCCGAATTTCGAAATGTAAGTGTGGTGCCGAAGAACCGCCCGTATTGCCACTCCAGGCTATTTGTTGTCCTTTCTTTATTGGAAATTTTTCGGGTGTAAAGTGTAGATCTAAAGTCCAGCTTTTCTGAGCGTATTGTTCTTTGCGGATGAGTTTTTGTAGTTCAGGAAAAAGATCATTCAAGTGTGCATAGAGCGTTGTGTATCCATTGGGATGGGTGATATAAATTCCGTGTCCAAAGCCTCCTGGTTCCATTTTTACCCTAGAGATATAACCATCTGCTGCCGCAAAAACAGGAAGATTTTCTTTGCCCTCAGTTTTAATGTCAATACCGCTGTGGAAATGCCCTGGCCTGCATTCGCCAAAATTTCCGGCTAAAAGAATTGGGATATTCAAGGGGTTCCGAAAATAGTTTTGGGGATAAGGATTTTGGGCCAAAACCTTAACGGAAATTAACAGCAGAAAGAAAATGTATTTCATTGCCCGAAGGTAGTGTTTTGAAAAAAAAGCGTGTCCACAATGGAACACGCTTGGGCAAAATTATTTTGAAACAGAATTAATTAATGTTGGTAAACGTAACAATAGCGGTTGTTGCAATCCCGCCAACAATTGTATCTTTTTTGATTTGAAAAGAACTTGCTTCAATTTTCAATACATCGCCTGTAAGATTGCCAAATCCTGCCGTTATTTTTTCTCCACTAATGGTCATTTTCATATCGTTATTCGTCAACGACCATTGGCCATCTGTGGTGGTTTGTTTAGCACTATCGTTGCATTTGGAAGGGCCTTCGTCTACTGTAATAGATTTGTTGCTATTGAAGATAAACGTATTGTCTTTTTGACAATCTTTTAATACTGTCATCAAATCATACAATCCTCCCGCTGCGCTAGCACCCGTCAATTTCCACTTTCCTCTCGTTAACAACTCTTCTTTTGTGGGTTCTTTTTCTTTCTTTTTACAAGATACAAATGCGACACTGAATAATAGTACAGCAGCAATTATGTTTTTTATAGTCATCATATTATTTTTTACTGAAGGTTGCGTGAATAGTACCGACAAGTGTGGGTACACCTGGGTACACTATCGTTGTGTCTTTAGATAATTTCAATGTCGAATTATCTAATTGGTCCACTTTCATAGAAATATTGCCTTCGATAGGCAATACTTTACTTTCTTCTAAAGTAAATGTTTGATCATTATTGCCCAAGCTCCATTTGCCATCAGTGGTTGTTTGCGCCACACTGTTGTCACATTTAGTAGCTCCTTCATCCGAAGTGACAGAAAAATTAGCGTTAAACGTGAAAAAATTATCTTTTGCGCACTCTTCCATTGTTGCGTAATAGTCCAATGCCACAATTGTATCTTTGGCAAAATATACTTCAGTTATTTTCCACTGACCGCTTGTCAGCATTTCTAATTTTGTTTTTTCGGCTGGCTTGTCTTTTTTACATGCCATCAAGCCGACTGTTAGGCCTAGTGCTATTACCACTAATTTTTTCATAGGTTAAAAATTTTATTGTTTCAAAGGTAATCAAAAGTTGATAGCAAGCAAGATGCCGTGTTCTTTTGTTAATAAGCCATTATCTTCGCAAAAATTATTTCAATACATGTCTTTAATTGTAGTAGGTACGATGGCTTACGATGCGATCGAAACGCCATTTGGAAAAACAGACAGAATCGTCGGTGGATCAGCAACTTATGTAGCATGGTCTGCTTCAAATTTTTATCAGCCCATCAAGCAAGTTTCTATTGTTGGGGGAGATTTCGAACAAAAGGAAATGGATGAACTTTCTACCCGTGGTGTTGTTTTTGAAGGCGTAGAGGTGGTGCAAGATGGTAAAAGTTTTTTTTGGAGCGGCCGCTATCATACTGATATGAACTCCCGCGATACTTTGATTACTGACCTAAATGTATTGGAGCAATTCAATCCTAAGCTTCCGGATTCTTATCAAGATTGTCAATATTTGATGTTGGGCAATTTGGCGCCAGCGGTACAAAAAAGTGTGATCAATCAATTAAAAACCCGACCAAAGTTGATTGTGTTAGATACCATGAATTTTTGGATGGACATAGCTCTTGACGAACTCAAGGATGTATTGAAGATGGTGGACGTATTGGTTGTCAATGACGGAGAAGCACGCCAGTTGAGCGGCGAATATTCGCTCGTTAAGGCCGCAAAAGTGATTCGCGAAATGGGACCTAAATATTTAATTATCAAAAAAGGCGAGCACGGAGCACTATTGTTTTACAACAATCAAATCTTTTCTGCGCCTGCATTACCGCTAGAATTGGTCTATGACCCAACAGGGGCTGGCGATACATTTGCTGGAGGTTTTATTGGGTATATTGCCATGAAAGACGATGTGTCTTTTGAGACCATGAAGAAAGGTGTTATTATGGGCTCTGTTATGGCTTCTTATTGTGTCGAAGAATTTGGACCCGAGCGTTTGAAGCAAATCAACCTTGATGATATTGACGCTCGTTTGGCGGAATTTCAAGAATTAGCTACTTTTTAGTAATTGTTTTATAATAACATTTCATATTTCTATTCTGTCAACAATTGATTAAACAGTAGTTTTGCTCCATAATTTAAAACAAAAAAATATCTATAACAAATGAGTACAATGACCAAATCTAAAATCGACTTTTCATTGGCACATAAAGTGGCTGACATCAGCCTTGCCGAGTGGGGTCGTAAAGAAATAAGACTTGCCGAAGCTGAAATGCCAGGCCTAATGGCTATCCGTGAAGAATATGCTGCCAGCCAACCTTTGAAAGGTGCGCGTATCGCAGGATGTTTGCACATGACTATCCAAACTGCCGTTTTGATTGAAACACTAATTGCATTAGGTGCAGAGGTAAAATGGAGTTCTTGCAACATCTTCTCTACTCAAGACCAAGCTGCTGCCGCTATAGCTGCTGCTGGTATTGGTGTTTTTGCCTGGAAAGGACAAACACAAGAAGAAGCGGATTGGTGTATCGAACAAACTTTATTCTTTGGCAGCGAAGATCGCCCTCTAAATATGATCCTTGACGATGGTGGTGATTTGACCAACATGGTTTTTGATCAATATCCCGAGTTGATTCAACACATCAAAGGTTTGAGTGAAGAAACCACCACTGGAGTTCACCGCCTTTATGAGCGTATGGCCAATGGTACTTTACCAGTTCCTGCTATCAATGTGAATGACAGTGTTACTAAGTCAAAATTTGACAACAAATACGGTTGTCAAGAAAGTTTGGTAGATGCGATTCGTCGTGCTACAGATGTGATGATGGCAGGAAAAATTGCTGTTGTTGGCGGATATGGTGATGTTGGTAAAGGTTCTGCAATGAGTCTTCGTGGCGCAGGTGCAAGAGTTATCGTTACCGAAATTGACCCGATTTGTGCGTTACAAGCCGCAATGGACGGATTTAGCGTAATGCCTATGATGGAAGCAGTAAAACACGCTGACATTGTTGTAACAGCTTCTGGTTGCCGCGATTTGATTACTGGTGAGCATTTCAAATTAATGAAAGATAAGGCCATTGTTTGTAATATCGGTCACTTTGATATTGAAATTGATATCGCTTGGTTGAATGACAATTATGGTCACACCAAAGATACAATTAAGCCACAAGTTGATTTGTACAATGTTGATGGCAAAGACATCATCATCCTTGCCGAAGGCCGTTTGGTAAACTTAGGTTGTGCCACTGGTCACCCTAGCTTTGTAATGAGTGCTAGCTTTACCAATCAAACTTTGGCTCAAATTGAACTTTGGAACAATGCAAGCAATTACAAAAACGAAGTTTATGTATTGCCTAAACATTTGGATGAAAAAGTTGCCCGTTTACATCTTGGTAAAATCGGTGTAAAATTGGATGTATTGACCGATGCACAATCTGCTTACCTTGGTATACCAAAAGAAGGTCCATTCAAAACAGATATGTATCGTTACTAGTTTTTTACAATGAGTTTAATAAAAAGTCCCGCAAACAGTTTTCTTTGCGGGACTTTTTAAATTCAATAACCACAATCCTTTTCTGTTTTATATGAAACAGCAAAGGCAAGTAGTAGTCATTATAGTTTTACTTCTTTTGGTAAAAACTGTTTGGCATCGCCACCGTTGCGAATTACGTCGCGTACAAGTGTGGATGAAATTGAAGAATGTGCCGCTGCCGAGGTAAGAAAAATAGATTCAATTTCGGGGGCAAGACTATGGTTCATGTCTGCAATGGCACGTTCATATTCAAAGTCGCTCACAAAGCGAATGCCCCTGAGAATGTAGTGAGCATTTATCTTGCGGCAAAAATCAATGGTGAGGCCTTCATAGGCAGCGACTTCAATTTTGGGTTCATTTTTAAACACCTCTGCTATCCAGTTTTGTCTTTGCTCTAGGCTGAACATTGCTTGTTTGGAAGAGTTGCTTCCTATGCCAATCACTAGTTTGTCAAACAAGCCTAAAGCTCTATTAATGATGTTGACATGCCCCAAAGTAATAGGGTCGAAGGATCCGGGAAATAAGCAAATTCGGGTTGCCATTATCTTTAACTAGATGGTTGAAGGAAGAAGGTGAACACTGTGGTACCGTAGTTTTTCATTCGGTAAAAATGTGGATGATTTTGGTAATCATTTCTGGGTGTATGCTCCAAAACGAAAATACCCTCTGGTTTTAAAAGATTTTTCTCGAAAACGTATTTGGGTAAATCATCGATGGAACCTAAAGCATAAGGAGGGCCAGCAAAAATAAAATCGTGCTGTTCCTTGCACATGTCCATGTATTTAAAAACATCCATTTTTACGGCTTTGATGTTTTTGATTTTTAAGACGTCAATGTTTTTTTTGATAAAGGAAAACATCTGTTCATCTTTTTCTACAATGGTTAATTCTGTTGCCCCGCGCGAAGCTAACTCGTAACTGATAGCGCCAGTGCCACCAAAAAGATCAAGAGTTTTGATAGATTCAAAATCTAAAAGATTTTGAAGAATATTAAATAAGCCTTCTTTGGCAATGTCTGTAGTAGGCCTTGTATATGGCATTTTTGCCGGTGGCGATATTTTTCTACCGCCGTGCTCTCCACCAATTATGCGCATGTGTTCAATTGTTGAAATAATAATATTGTCGAAGACCATTCGGGCGAAATGATATCCGAAAGTCCTGTTTTTTTGTTTTGAAGACTGGGTATATAAGGATGTAATTTTTTGAGCAGCACTTGCTGGTCAATGCTTGTAGTATTAAAAAATACAGGATAGTGCTGAAGTTCAATACCAAAATACTGACAGGCAGCTGCTAGTTTATAAGCGATATCCTCCACGTTTTGATACTCGAAGGTTTGATGCCAATGTAATATTTTGTTGTGGTGGATAGTGCCGATGGCGTAGTCTTCACAAATAGTGCATTGTAACAGATTTTCGGCTGTTGCTCCGTACTGCAAATGAATTAAATTAAGCGGAAGAAAGCTCAATTCTGCTGCATAAGTGTCAAAAAGTTCTTCAATACCCTTAGGAAAGGAATAGCAACTATGCACTTCACTTTTGCTACAGAAGGCAACATTGATTTTTTCTTCTGGTTCGCAAAAATAAACACCTTTAAACCATTTCTGGGCTATCTCTACCGTGTTGTACAGTTCGTTGGGGATGATAATATTTTTTGTGGCTGCAATAAAAACACTTTTAATCATTTCGGTTGCGGCCAGCAAGGGGTCATCGAGCAATTCATGCTTAATAAATTCAGTATCCCATTCTCTCAACGAAAATTGACTGCTATTGACGATAAGTACTTCTCCTGATGGATGGAATCCTGCAGATATAAAATGATGAGGACCTACAATGCAAAGGACTTTGCTTACTTGGCTGAGTAAGTCGTCACCTTTATGGGCGGTATATTGGCGGCGGACAATATTGTTGATAATATCTGAGGACATACTTCGGAATAATAAAATAAATTTGCACCATCAAAAGAAAAAGTAAATAAAAATTTCTTCGTTTTTTTTCAGGCAAAAGTTTGAATGCACAAAGATAACGATTGAAAAAGTAAGCCGCAATCTTTTGAATAAACCAATGAGCCAAAACTGTTGAAGACCATCATTCAAAATAAGGATATTATCAAAATTGCTGCGCCGATTGCTTTGGCGTTGCTGATACCGCAGTTAAATTTTTTGACTAATACGGCCTTTATAGGCAGGCTCGGGCAGGATGAGTTGGGGGTTAATGGTATTAGTGGCGTGTTTTATTTGCTGATGGCAATGGTGGGTTATGGGCTTTGCAGTGGTTTGCAGGTGTTGATGGCAAGACGTGTGGGTGAGTCAAACAGAAAAGGTCTTGGAAAGACACTTGCCAATGGTATTGTACTTTGTTTGCTATTTTCTGTTGCATTGATGGTGATTTCTCTTTGGGCGGCACCAATTATTTTTTCCTTGAGCCTACACAACGAAAAGCACGTTTTGCTCTCCGTAGATTTTATTTTCGTCAGGGTGTGGGGCTTACCCTTTTTGATGCTTACCCAATTAGTCAATGCTTTTTTCATTGCCACCTCCCGTTCAAAATTCATTATCTGGGGTTCGATAGTGGCCACTGTGGTCAATGTCGTTTTGGATTATTGTTTCATTTTCGGGCATGGAGGGTTTAGTGCTATGGGCTTACATGGAGCGGCATTAGCATCTGTTTATTCCGAAATAGTAGCCGCAGTATTGATGTGGGGTATTTTTTATGCAAAGAATATGCATCGGAAATATGAAGTACGCAACATTATTCAATTTGATTACCGACTTGCTGGCGACACGCTGGCGGTATCTACCCCCTTGATTTTGCAATATTTTTTCAGCATTGGCGGGTGGTTGATTTTCTTTTTTTACGTTGAGCATTTAGGAACGAAGCAACTGGCAGCTTCTCAAATGTTACGCAGCGTTTTGGGTATTCTCGGTGTCTGTACTTGGGCATTTGCCTCTACTTGTAATACCTTGGTTAGTCGTACTATTGGGCAAGGTGCTGAAGATAAAGTGCCTGTTTTAATCAGGAAAGTGGTGCAGTTAAGTTTTATAACCACTGCTGTCATCTGCCTAGTCCTATTTGTTTTCCCTAGTTATTTCCTTTCGATGTACACAAATGATTGGGCTCTAATTCAATTTTCAATAGCATCAATGAGGGCTTTATTATTGGGTGCGCTCTTAATGTCAATCGCCACTGTCTTTTTTAATGGGGTAGTGGGTACAGGCAATACTTGGGTCAATTTGAGTATGGAAATTACTTGTGTTTTGCTTTATATCATTTACTGTTATGTATTCATTCAGCAATTAAGAGCACCCTTATATGTGGCTTGGTTGTCGGAGTGTGTTTACTGGCTCAGCTTACTTTTTATTTCAGTGGCATATCTGCGCAGCGGGAGATGGAAAGGGAAAATGATTTAAGGACGAACGTGATTCTTTTTTTTAAATGACAAAAATGACAAAACCAACAATAAAACAACTTCAGGAAGGCGCTGTGATTCTGGTAGATAAACCCTATCGATGGACTTCCTTTGACGTAGTGCATAAGTTACGCAAACCGATTCAGGCAAAAATTGGCCATGCCGGTACATTAGACCCTTTGGCTACAGGCTTGCTGATTTGCTGTACTGGTCCTTTTACCAAGAAAATCACCGAATATCAGATGTTGCCCAAAGAATATACGGGGATCATTCACTTAGGTGCTACCACACCCACTTACGACCTTGAAAGTGAGCCACAAAATTTTAAGCCATACGAGCATCTAACTAAGGCTGATTTGCTCGAAGCTGCAAAGGCCTTTATTGGCGATATTCTTCAAATGCCACCAGCACATTCTGCCATTAAAAAAGACGGGCAACGCGCTTATGATTTGGCCCGCGCTGGTAAAGAAGTAAACCTTACGGCACGCCCAATCACTATTGGTGAATTTGAATTGACAAAAATAGAATTGCCCGAAGTACATTTCAGAGTGACATGTAGTACAGGAACCTATATACGCTCGCTAGCCCAAGATTATGGACAGGCTTTGGGTTGTGGTGCATATCTCCAAGCGCTCCGCCGCACCAAAATTGGTAATTACAAAGCTGAAGATGCGCTTAGCGTCGAAGAATGGCTTGCTTACCTCAAATCGCCATCTATATAGTTTTTTCTAAGGAATTTAATAGTAAAATTTATTTCACTTTCTATTTTTAAGGCGTATTTTCGCCATCACAATCTTAATATTTCATTACTTATGAATTTTCAATTGACCGAAGAGCAATTAGCCGTACAAGCTGCCGCTCGCGAATTTGCAAAAACAGAATTACTACCTGGCGTTATTGAGCGCGACGAACACCAAAAATTTCCTGCCGAACAAGTAGCCAAATTGGGCGAATTGGGTTTTATGGGTATGATGGTAGATCCGAAATATGGTGGTTCGGGTATGGATGCAGTATCCTATGTTTTGGCAATGGAAGAAATTTCTAAAATTGACGCATCTACATCGGTATGTATGAGCGTGAACAACTCTTTGGTGTGCTGGGGATTAGAAACTTATGGCAATGAAGAACAAAAGCAAAAATACCTTACCGAAATAGCATCAGGCAAAGCTATCGGTGCATTCTTGCTCAGTGAGCCAGAAGCTGGTTCTGATGCTACATCTCAGCGTACTACCGCTATTGATATGGGCGATCATTACCTTGTAAACGGTATCAAAAACTGGATTACCAATGGTAGCTCAGCAACTTATTATTTAGTGATTGCACAAACTGATATTGAAAAGGGTCATCGTGGCATCAATGCTTTGATTATACCAAAAAATACTCCTGGAGTAGTGGTGGGTGCTAAAGAAAACAAGATGGGTATCCGCGGTAGTGATACGCACAGCATCATGTTTCAGGATGTAAAAGTGCCAAAGTCTGACCGTATTGGCGAAGATGGTTTTGGTTTCAAATTTGCTATGAAAACCCTTGCTGGCGGTCGTATTGGTATTGCTTCTCAAGCTTTGGGTATTGCTAGTGGTGCCTACGAATTAGCGCTTAAATATTCAAAAGAGCGTAAAGCTTTTGGCAAAGAAATTATGAATCATCAGGCTATCGCTTTCAAATTGGCGGATATGGCTACTGCTATCGAAGGAGCTCGTTTGCTTTGTCTCAAAGCAGCATGGTTAAAAGATACGCATCAAGAGTACGAGCAGGCTGCAGCAATGGCCAAGTTATATGCTTCTGAAATTGCACAATGGGTAACCAATGAAGCTGTTCAAATCCACGGTGGATACGGTTATGTAAAAGAATTCCACGTAGAGCGTTTGATGCGTGATGCCAAAATCACTCAGATTTATGAAGGAACAAGTGAAGTGCAAAAAATAGTAATTAGTAGAAATGTGTTGAAAGCCTAGTTCTGCTTAAAATTGATAATTATTAGTCCCAGCTCCACTCTTCCGAAAGTCAAGAGTGGAGTTTTTTTTAAGGACTTTCGTAGTTTTATACGGCTATTAAACAAATGACCACATATAAAATAAACGGTACAAGTTTTGAAAAAAGTATTGATTACAGGCGCCTCTGGAGGTTTGGGCAAAGAATTGAGTAAATACTTTGTCGCAAATGGGTGGCAGGTAATTGCTACCATGCTATCATTAGAATTGGGCAAAGAAATGCTAAACTGGCCTAATGTGCATTGCTATGAATTAGATGTTAGCTCTAACGATAGTATTCTCAAAGCTAAAAATGCCATCTTGGCCAACCACCAAAGGATTGATGTTGTCATCAACAATGCTGGTATGGGATACCGAAGTTTTGTGGAGCTTGCAGATGATCAAAAAATTCAACAGATTGTCGATGTCAATTGGATGGGTGTAGTGAGGGTTTGTCGTGCCTTTATTCCCGTTTTTAAACAGCAACAATGCGGACATTTTATCAACATATCTTCCATTGCAGGCCTTGTTAATTTGCCTTTAGGTAATTTTTATCATGCTACTAAGCACGCAGTAGAGAGTTTTTCGGAATGCATGGCATACGAACTCAAGGAAGCGAATATTAAAGTTTGTACTGTACAATTTGGTAATATCCCTACAGATTTTCAACACAATGTTCGTACTTCTGACAAGACTAATATTGGATCTTACCAAAGGTTGATGTCCAGAATTACAAAGTTGTTAGCCATTAGAACCAAAAGAAATAAACATCTCGTAAGTGCTATTAATCATAAAATATTTCAGATTGCCGAAAATCCTGCCCCAAACTTTAAAAGATATACGATTGGTTTTGATGCCCGTGCATTGAAATTGCTGTATAAAATATTGGGTTACCGCTTATTTGGCGCACTTATTCGGTATAAAATATTGGATTATCGACAGCCGGAATTACCATCTCAGATGAATTCTGATGATTGATTGCAGGTCATTAATCATCGAAAAATTACTCCCACTAATAAAAAAATCAGGAAAAACACCCTGCCAAAATGGGTGCAATACCTTTGTCTGCGCATAGTTGTCCCAATACCTTTGCCTAAACCAAATAAATGATAATATTATGGCAACAAAAACTTTCGCAGTACAAAATTATGTACTCAATGTAGGACACAAAAATAGCGCTACTTGGGGCGGTGTCAATATCCAAATTCAAGGATATGTCGCATGCTATGGCGCCGACGGATCTCGTTTTATTGTCTACGGACTGCACCCCGCAAGCCCAGTGCCACCAACACCTGTTTATAATGTGGCAGGTAATGTTGGGGCTATTTTTGTCCCTTTCGAGCGGCTACCTCAATATGTAGATATCGTTCGCAACGAAAAACCTGTGTATGCATACCTAAATTCAGACAATCCTAATTGGATGTCATTGTCAACCAGCAATGAACCAATTGGTGAAGGAGAATAAAAGTAATCTCTTAACCAACAAGACCAGTAAAATGATAAATGGCTGCAAGTTTTTTGCAGCCATTTTTTTGCCTAAAATTTATAGTCTTTCTTCTATTGGCTAAAAAAATTACCTTGGCATTCAAATAGGGTTTCCGGATTATGGCAAAAGCAAAACTGAAGCAGAAAAAAGGGTTTTGGCAAAAGGTCAAAAAAGTAATGGTATTGCTTTTTCTTAGCTCAATGGTTTATTTAGTGTTGTGCAAATGGGTAATGCCACCTATTACCATTACTCAATTAGAGTCGCTGATAAAGGGAGAAGGAATGAAGCGCGATTTTGTTTCGTGGCAAAACATATCGCCGAATGTAAAGCTAGCTGCTATAGCTTCCGAAGATCAATTATTTGCCGAACACGGAGGCTTTGATTGGAAAGCAATCGAAAAATCAATTGACCCACCCGCCCAGCGAAAGAAGAAGCAAAGAGCTCTCGGAGCCGCAGCCAGTACCATCAGCCAACAAACGGCGAAGAATGTTTTTTTGTGGCAGGGCTCTGGCTGGGGACGATATGTGCGTAAAGTTCCTGAACTCTTTTATACCAAAATGATTGAATTGATATGGGGCAAGCAAAGAATTATGGAAGTTTACCTGAATACAATAGAAATGGGTAAAGGGATTTACGGCATCGAAGCGGCTTCTCGTACTTATTTTCATAAGCCAGCAAGTCATTTGAATAAGGCAGAGGCGGCCATGATTATTGCTTGTTTGCCCAATCCTAAAAAATTTACAGTAGTGCCTCGCAGCAAAAGAGTGTCTTGGAGATACCCCAAAATAATGAAGCAGATGAATAATCTGGAAGGGGATAAAGATGTGGCAGAATTAATTAAGTAGTTTCTATTTCTGATATTTTACGGCTCATTTTAGCGTGAACCTCCTCTTTGAGTTGTGTCAAATCAGCTATGCTCAACCCTTTTACGGGTATTAGTTCCATGATAAATGCACGGTTTTGACCTGGCCACATCTTCCACCATACCGAAGGGTGCCAACGGTTTTTGGTGTCTGGAAAAACAATGGGAAGAATGGGGGTTTGGGCTTCAATTGCCAGGCGAAATGCGCCATCAAAAAAAGACTTTAAGGGTTCTTTTGATTCGTTAAAAGTACCTTCAGGATACATGAAAATACTGCATTCGTTTTGTAAAGCTTCCTGCATGGCACGCATGCTTGAGGCTCGGCTTTGTACGCTGCTTCTATCTACCAATAAGGCAATTTGGCTATACACAAATCCAAACAATGGTACTTTTTTGATTTCATGTTTCGCCAATGGCCTGAAATAGAAGGGTAGTACGTCGTAGATGACTATTGGATCTAGGTAAGAAACATGGTTGGCAATCACAATAAACTTTTCGGATTCTGGCAACTTACCGTCAACCTCTATCCACATACCTGTTAGTTTCAGCCATATTCTCGACCATAGCGTTGTAAGCCGCCACACCATTTTTCGGCTTTGTGCTGATGGAAAGAGGCTAAACAAAAAATAAAATGGCAACACTACCAGTAGTGTTGCCAAGAAAATAAGAATTACATATAAAGTGTAAAAAGGTTGGGCTATTGTTCTGAACATGAATTACATTCCTGGAAATAAAGGTCTGCCAATTAATTCGCGGAATGGCCAAGGAATAGAAGCTAAAATGGCAAGTAAAGAAAGCAAAGAGAAAATAAATATTTTCTTGAATTTGGCGGTATCGTCTATTTGTTTTTTAGTGATAGCAAAAGCCACGTGAGCAAAAATAATAGCCAATATCATACCTATGGTGTGCTCTATTGCAAAAAAACGACTTACACTGTCCTTCATTACTGCTCCCATACCCAGGTTTTGGATATTCTTGATGCCCCAAGCGCTTGTGAAATACAATATCAAACCAAGCAATAATTGGATATCCATCGATATCATAAAGAATAAGGGCATTTTCTTGTCGGCGGCAGTAAAGGCTTTTTTATTGCTCATCCCGCTAAAACTTTTAATGATCGTCAGTAAGGCTAATATCAAAACAACCCAACGAAGAAAACTATGTGCGTGTATCATTTAATTATTGATTTTTAAGTGTACAAATGTAAGGTAATCGGATCAAAAACTATTTTGTCAGCAACTTATTAGTAAGTTATGTTTCACCAAATTTTTCGCTCAAAGTAAATAATTTATCTCAAATCGATTTCAGTATTATCGCCGATATTTAAACTTTGGCTGCTACCGCGTACATACGCATCATTGCCAATAATGGAGCCGTGTAGTAGAACGTCTTCCAACTCTGCATAAGAACCGATAATAGAATTTTTGATAATAGAAAACTCGATTTTCGTGGCTTCACCAATCGTAACGTTGGGGCCAATGATTGAATTTTTGATGACACAACCTTTGGCAATACTTACTGGATGGATAATCACAGTTGACTCTTGCTCATTTGCACTTTGATTATCTGTCTTTTTTAATAAAGTGGCGTTTGTGGTCAGTAAAGTTTCTTTTTTACCACAGTCAAACCAAGTGTTGACTCTAAAGGCATCAAAACGAACGCTTTTGCTACTCACCATTATTTCAATAGCATTTGTAAGTGGATATTCGCCCGAAAGTGTGGGTTCTTTTTGCAAGACCATATCAAGAGCATCAAAAAGCGTTTTAGTTTCTTTGATGTAATATATACCCACCATCGCCATGTTTGATTTTGGGATTGTCGGTTTTTCAATCACATGCAGCACTGCATCATTATCACCTAACTCTGCTACCCCAAAATTTCTTGGATCGTCTACTTTTTGTACACCAATTAAGGAAACCGGGCTGATTAAAACTTGCTTCAGGTCGTAATCGCAAATCGTATCTCCAAGCACGATGATAATTTCTTCGTTGTTAATATACTCTTTTGTGAGCCAAATAGCGTGTCCTGTGCCTTTTCGGTCATTTTGGGTTACAAAAGAACAATTTAAATGAGGGTATTGATTGGCTACATAGTCTTGAATTTTTTCTCCTAAATAGCCAATGACGAAAATGAATTCTGTAATCCCAGCCTCAATTAACTGGTCAACGATGACACTTAAAATTGTTTTTCCTGCTATAGGAATCAATGCCTTTGGCTGCGTGTAGGTAAGTGGTCGCAGTTTCGTGCCGGCGCCGGCAACAGGTATGATGGCTTTCACTTGTGTGGAGTGTTTTCTTGAATAATCAATGAATTTAATGCAATGATGCTCTGACAAATGTAAGAACAATTTTTGGGCAATGATTTGAACCCAAAAGAAAAGGTCTGAGTTGACAGTAATCAATCCAGACCTTTACAATAATTAGTTTCTAAATCATTTAAATTTTCCAAGCGTCCACATCGCTATTGTCTTCAACGCTAGGAGCAGATGCAGCAATTGCTTCGATCGGCGTTGAGATAGGTTCAGTAATAGCTGCTGAAGAATTTTCAACCCCTATATTTTCAGCTTTATTTTGTTCGTATTGCTCTTGATCGTCAGCGTGGTTAAATGCATCGAAATCAAAATCTGGCATCAAATCTGTCTTCACATAATTTACTGTTTCAACAAGTGCCTCGGCAAATTTGTTAAAGTCTTCTTTGTAAATAAACATTTTATGACGATCGTAGCCATCATCTTCAAACCTCTTTTTGCTCTCGGTAATGGTAATGAAATAATCATTGCCTCGAGTTGCTTTCACATCAAAAAAGTAGGTTCTTCTTTTACCCGCCTTCACTCTTTTACTGAAGATGCTTTCATTGTTACGGGTGTTTTCTCCGTAGTTTTTGTTTTCGTACGCCACTATTCGTGAGTTTTTTAATTTTAAAAAATAACCTTACAAAAATAAAAAAGTAGTGGAATAATCCAATTTATTTTTGGACTAGAAATATTTATTTTCAAAGAATTAAAACTCTTTTTTTGTTTTTAAAATAAACATCCTATATTTGCAACCCAATTGAAAACGGTGCGATAGCTCAGTTGGTAGAGCAATGGACTGAAAATCCATGTGTCGGGGGTTCAAATCCCTCTCGCACCACTGGTTAAATATCCAAAAGTGTTCGAAAGTGTGTAAGTCTATGATTTACACACTTTTTTTGTGTTTTTAGCCTCTCGAGAATGTTCTAAAATGTACCAAGTTAGGGTAGCTAACGGGTGAACCGTTTTTTTTAAGTATCAAAATGGTTACCAGTATTGTACTAATACTAACATTGAAGTACTGTAAATAAAGGCTTTTAATGATTCTTTCTGGGATTAATAGCTCATAAGCGCAAAAAGTCAAACTGCTCAAAAGAAAAGATTCTATTTAGAGGAGATTTATAACTGCCACAGCTTGCTTTGTAAGAAAACAAAAAAGGGCTAGAAAAAAAATTCTCTAGCCCTTTTTTGTTTCTCGTTTATTTTTTTATGTCTTCTATAAATCATCAAATTCATAAATAGAGTCCAATTTGTCATTTGAACCCATCTCGAAAACAGGCTTGATAATACCATCATGCAGGTCGTACACCCACCCATGCAGGTAGGGCAAATGGTTGTTTTTCCAAGCTTTTTGAATAATACTCGTTTTTGCTAGGTTTGTTACCTGTTCTTGCACATTAAGTTCAATTAATTTGTTGAGCCGCATTGTTTCATCATCTATTTGGTCTACTTCTTCGCGGTGGGTTCGGTATACATCTTTGATGTTTCGTATCCACTTATTGATGATGCCAAAATTATGATTGCTCATAGCAGCTTTCACCCCTCCGCAACCATAATGGCCGCATACAATGATGTGTTTAACGTGCAGATGATTGACTGCATATTCTAATACCGAAAGTAAATTTAGATCTGTGTGCACCACCATATTGGCGATATTTCGATGAACAAAAATTTCACCCGGATTGGTCCCGGTGATTTTATCTGCAGGTACTCTACTGTCACTACAGCCAATCCACAGGTATTCTGGGGTTTGTATATGTTCTAATCTGGAAAAAAAATCAGGATCGGCCGCCAAAGATTCGCTAGCCCAATGCTTATTATTCTCTAATAATTTTAAGTAATCTTTCATTTTGTTTTGTTGTAAGTTTAATGTGAAGAGATGGCCGAATGACTATAATCAATTTGGTAAATCTCCTTGAAGTTTTCAGTTTTGACAGTAATCTCCTTTAAGGGCGCTTTAATATCCCTGAACTCTTTGATTAGTTCCAATATATCGAAATCAATGTAGCGCGTGCGAGAAGCATCAATAATCAGTGTTGCATTCTCAGGAATTTGATCCAAAGTATTACGAATGCTGGCTTTATTGAGAAAAGAAACCTCCTCAGCTAGATGTACGGTGATAACCGTGCTTTCGGGGTGTTGCTCACTGTTAAAGCTATAAGAATTCTTAAGATTTCCGTGCAGTATCGCTCCGGCTGCAACAATAAGGCCAGCAATAACGCCTATAAGTAAACCTTCTCCTTTTAATGGAGGTACTAACCCCAAAAGATCTATGCCTAGTATAACGGCAATAGTGGCAATGAATGGTATGTATTGGTATTTGCCATTCGAAAACATTTGTTTGAAAACAGATATCTTGCAGAGCTTGTATCCGGTAATGAGTAATATAGCGGATAGAGAAGAGAGCGGAATCTTATTTAGTAAGCTTGGCAAAACCAAAACGCTACTTAATAGTAACAGCCCATGAATAATGGTAGAAAGCTTTGATTGCGCACCAGCATTAATATTGGCACTACTGCGCACGATTACACTCGTAATAGGTAATCCTCCTACAAGCCCCGAAAGGCTATTGCCCAGTCCCTGGGCCAATAATTCGCGATTGGTATTTGTAACATTGCGTTTGGGGTCAATATTGTCTACAGCCTCAATGCTCAATAATGTTTCCAAAGTGGCAATAATGGCTATCATAATACCCGTAACAATAACCTCACTATTGGTAAATCCCGAAAAATCAGGCAGGGTAAAAAAGCTAAAAAACTCAGTAGGGCTGGCAGCTGCTTTTATTTGTACCAAATGGTCGGCATCAACTTTGTAGGTACTATGAGTTGCATTCATAATTTCGCTCAGAATAACGGAAACAAGTACCGCTACCAATGCTCCAGGAACAAACTTGAATCTTTTTTTTATAAAAGGTTTTTCCCAAATCCACATCACTAGAATGGAAATAACACAAATAATCAATACTCCGACATCGATATATTGAAAAGGAGTAAACAAGTCGTGCCAATCTTCGTTACCATTCAAAAACAAAGAAAAAACACCTTTTTCATTTTTGTCGTAACCAACTGCATGTGGAATTTGTTTGGCTATAATTAAGATTCCGATACTGGTTAGCATACCTTTAATGACGCTACTCGGGAAATAGTTGGCAATTCCGCCCAATTTGGCAAATCCCATAGCAATTTGTAGCAAACCAGCAATGAGGACAGCACAAAGAAAAAGCCTAAAATCGCCAAGATTGGTAATTGCGGCCAAAACCAAAGCTGCCAAACCAGCAGCAGGGCCACTTACACTTAACTTGGAACTACTCAGGGCGCCAATTACTACGCCTCCGATAATACCTGAAATTATACCACTAAAAAATGGAGCACCCGAAGCCAAGGAGATGCCCAAACACAAGGGCAGAGCTACTAAAAACACTACCACGCCAGCGGGTAGGTCTGCCTTCAAAGTGGAAAAAATTGAACGCTTTTCAATCATTTAAATCAATTAAAAGTTATGCAATAAAATAATTTTATTTTGTCGATAAGCCAACAAAATCAATAATGTATTTTATGCATTCGGAGGCGGCGAAAAGTAATACAGTGCGGGAGCCAAGGGGCAACACTCAGAAGATATGGGAAATACAACGGCTGAATTTTGAACAGAGCCGTAATGTGCAAAGTAGTGTGGAACTGGCAAATAAACAGGTGGATCTTCATCGACAAAATCTGAACTACCCACGATGTCTTTTTCAGATTCATTCTCGGGATGGTGATCGTCAACTAGGTCAATTTTTGAAAAAGAATTGACAGCATTACCGTTATAATAGTTAATATTATTGCCGTTAAATATAAACAGCAAAGCAAAACAGGGTAATAATATATATGTAATGAGCCTCAAACTTTGCAAATAAACAATGATTTTTTGACGTTTGCAGAATTTCAATAAAAAAATTATTCACAACGATAAATTGTAAGACAAAATTTAGGTTATGCATCGTGCGCCAATTCATGAATAGCAGAATAGAATAAATTACATCGCTATTTTTTATTGTATACTTTTGCCTCCGATATGGTAGATAATCTTGTTAATCACCCAGGTATCATAGCTGGGTTTAGTGTAATAGTATTGGTAATGCTCTTGCTTGATTTGGGTGTTTTTAATAAGCAAGCACATAAAGTAAGTAATAAAGAAGCAGCATTATGGTCAGTAGTTTGGATATCATTATCCATGGTATTCAGCTTCGTGGTATATCATTTTATGGGTTTTGAAAAGTTTACCCAGTTTCAGTCTGCTTATTGGATTGAGAAAGCGCTTTCCGTTGACAATCTTTTTGTATTTATTCTCGTTTTCGGTTTTTTTAATGTGCCAGAAGAACTCCATCATAAAGTTCTTTTTTGGGGTGTTATTGGTGCATTAGTCTTTAGAGCCATTTTTATTTTTACTGGAGTTGGGCTGATTAATCTAACATATTTACCCGAGACAGTTTTACTAGGGCACACCGTGCGTATCAATGTGTTACTCTTTCTTTTTGGATTGTTTTTAGTGTATGCTGGGATTAAATCGTGGTTTGCCAAAGAAGATACTGATGAGAATAAAGATTTTAATAAAAGCCCAGGCGCTAGGATTGTTCATCGGCTGATTACTGTAAGTGACAACTATAACGGCGGAAAGTTTTTTACAATCGAAAACGGTAAGAAAATCGCCACTCCCTTATTGGTAGTGTTGAGTGTTATTGAATTTACCGATTTACTTTTTGCGGTAGATTCTATCCCAGCCATTTTTGCAATTGCTCCTGATGATCCTTTTGTTCTTTATACCTCTAATATCTTTGCTATTTTAGGGCTTCGGTCACTTTATTTTTTATTGGCCAATTTTATGCACAAGTTCAGCAGGTTAAAATATGGTTTGGCTATTATTTTAACTTTTATTGGATTAAAAATGATTCTTGCTCCAGTTTATCATATTTCATCACCGCTTTCGTTAAGCATAGTTGGTGGGGTATTATTGCTTTCGCTTGTGGCTTCTTTACTTTTCCCTGAACAAAAAGTTCAAGCATAAAAAAAACTACCGAAGTAGTTTTTTATTTCTTTTTGTATTTGGCAATGAGTTCGGCGACTGCACTTCTTTTGATGTAGTCGGGATTGAGTTGTGTAAATATTTTTACTTTCGATACGCTTTCTTCCAAGCCATTTTCTAGTTGAATTAATGCTTCTTTAGTTTTACCCATTTCAAACAATACTGCTGCTTGTAGATAATCGAAGTCTGCCTTATCGCCGCAGTTGCCACGCGCCACTTCTATTTGTGTTAATGCCTCATCATAATGCTCTGCGAGAAATAAACCGCGGATCAGAGCAAGCCATGTTGTCTTGACCAAGGGCTTTATTCTTACTGCATTAAGGAAACAAAGTAATGCTTCATTGGTCGATTTCATTTCCATGAGGCAGTTGCCAATAGCTAGGCAATAGGTTGCATTATCTTTGTCAATATTGAGTGCAACCGAGTAAGATTTCACTGCTTTTTCCCAATCGTGTTCTCTGGCGTAAGTTTCTCCAATTTTATAAAAAATCACATCGTCTTCAGGGCTTAATTTTGATGCCTGACGATAAAAGTGACGGGCTAAAGGATAGTTTTTTTGCTTTTCCCAACAATAGCCCATTGCCTCAAAAATCACATCTTCGGCTTTCCCTATCTCCAAATGTTTTTGTAGTACTTCTAATGCCTGTTCATATTTTTTGAGGCGCATGAACGCATCGGCTAAGTTGCGGTAAGCAAATTCAAACTTTTCATCAATGGCCACACAATATTCATAAGCGTCTATTGCCTTCTCATATTGTTTTAAACCCTGATAGGCTGCACCGAGATTAAACCAAGCCAAAGTGCTATATGGGTCAACTTCTGTAAGGTGCAAATGCAATTGTACGCTATCTTCCAGTTGATTGGTAAACTCTGCCCAAAAACTTACTTTTTGCAAAGCTTCTTCGTTTCGGGTATCCAGAGCGAGTACTTTTTTGAGTGTTTTGTAAACGTCTTCATAATCTTCACACTCATCATACACATCTGCTAATTCCAATAAAATTTCAATTTTTTCTTTCCCTTCAAATTGGTCACTGCTATTGAGTAGGTATCCTGCAGCTTGTTCATATTTAGCTTGGCTGAGCAGTACATCTGCTCTTAGCAATACAGCTCCAAGGTTGGCGTGGTCGTATTTTTCAAGTTCATCAAGCGTTTTCAGGGCTTGTCCATATTTTTGGGTTTGGGTCAATATCTCCGCTTTGAGGAGCATAATACTGCTCGAAAAAGGATAATAAGTGCATCCAATATCGCAAGCTAGTAAGGCATCTTTGTCATTATTGTTTTGGAAATAATACTCGATAATTCTTTCATAGTCTTCCTCGTCGAGCATGCCTACACCAGTACCGTTTTTAATTTGTTCAAAACGCTCTATCAGCTCCTCTATCGGGTTTCGCTCTTCGTCCATATTGTCGTCGTCGTACATGGCTTATTCGTTTTAATCAAAATTATAAAAAAGACAGAAAGCAATACATATTTCCTAATGATGGGAATATTAAAAAAATCCACAGGAAATACACAATACTCTTAGTGTGGGTTTGATTCGGTAACCGGCAAAGAAATGTCGTAACTGATTTCTTCCTTTATCTCGTAGGGGATGCCTCCTTTTACAGCTTGGCTTACTGTTGTATCGTAGCCGGTGCCATATAGGTAGTACTTGCCTTTTTTGAGACCGCTAATGCTTCCGGTAGGTACGCCATCAAGCATTACACAATTTGTAGAATCATCAAAGGAAGATGGCGCATCTTGTGCATTATACTTGATGTATACTTTGCCATTAAGGATGCTTTTGGCCTCATTATGATGTTTGAGCACAATTTTTAGGCTGGCGTTACCACCTTTGCCAGCATTTTCATCCTTTTCGGTACGATTGCAAGATGTAATTACTGCAATTGCAATGGCAAGGAAAGTGAAAAATTTACTGTGATTCATAGCTGGTTCTTTTGTCTTTTACTTATCAAATTTAAGGAATTTTATACAGCATCTCCAATCAGAGTTATTAAATGTCTGATAAATTAACATTGTACCCGCTTGTGAAAATGTAGCCTTGATTTTATGAATTAAGTTCCAACCATCTCATCTCTTTCTCTTCGAGTATTTGACTGATTTCGGTTGCTCTGTTACTTAGCTTTTGTAGTTCCTCAAATGGGATATTGCCCATCATTTTTTTAGCAATTTCGTCTTTTTCGTTTTCAAGCTCCGGCATTTCTTTTTCTATCTGTTCTAGTTCTTTTTGTTCCTTAAAAGACAGTTTCTTTTTTTGTTTGTTGTCTTCTACGATCACAGGGGGTTCTTCTTTTGTTTCGGTAGAAAGTTGAGTCCCTTTAATAACGGTATCATTTCGTTCGCGTGTTTTTTCCCAAATGCGATAGTCGCTGTAATTACCCGGGAAGTCAGTGATTTTGCCCTCTCCCTCAAAAACGAATAAGTGGTCTACCAACCTATCCATAAAATAACGGTCGTGAGAAACAATCAATAGGCAGCCCCCATAGTCGCTCAAGAAACGTTCAAGCACACCAAGTGTGGGCAAATCAAGGTCGTTGGTAGGTTCATCCAAAATTAAAAAATTGGGGTTCCGAAACAACACAGCCAATAATTGTAGTCGTTTTTTTTCTCCTCCACTTAACTTCGAAAGGTAAGTATACTGCTGTTCGGGGCTGAAGAGAAAAAGTTCTAAGAATTGTGCTGCACTTATGGTTCCGCCTTTTGCTAAAGGGAAATTTTCCGCAATATTTTTTACATATTCGATAACACGCATGTCTTCCTTTATCTCTAATCCTTGCTGAGAAAAATTGCCAAAAACGATGGTTTCGCCAACATTTACTTTGCCGCTATCTGGTGCTAAATGTCCTTGCAAAATTTGCAGAAAGGTTGATTTGCCAGCACCGTTTTTGCCAATGATGCCCAAACGTTCCCCTTTGTTGAAGGTGTAATCAAAACCCTTAAGAATTGATTTTTCGCCAAAGGATTTATATACTTTTTTGAATTCAGCAATTTTACCCCCCAAGCGGTTCATTTTCATTTGCAGGCTCATCTTGTTGTCTTCAATTCTTTTTTTGGCTAAAGCTTCTACATCATAAAAATTATCTTGCCTGCTTTTTGATTTTGTTGTTCTGGCTTTGGGTTGCTTGCGCATCCATTCTAGCTCTTTACGGTAAAGGTTTTTCGCTTTATCGATGGTGGCCATTTCGCTGTCAATTCTGGCCGCTTTTTGCTCCATATAGGTTTCATAATCCCCTTTGTAAAAGTTGATTGTGCTGCCGTCAATTTCCCAAATATTATTACAAACAGCGTCTAAAAAATAGCGATCGTGGGTTACGAGTATTAAAGTGATTTTTTCTTGGTTGAGGTAATGTTCCAACCACTCCACCATTTCTACATCAAGGTGATTGGTAGGCTCATCCATTATCAATAAAATGTGCTTGTGTTCAAAGCCTATGTCAATAAGTGTTTGCGCCAATGCTACCCTTTTTCTTTGGCCACCCGAAAGTGTTTTCACATCTTGGTTGAGGTGATGAATATTTAGTTTGCCTAAAATTTGTTTCACTTTGGTATCAAATTCCCAAGCATTTAATTCATCCATTTTCTCAAGAGCATCCGACATCAAAGAGCCATCATCATCAGTGCTTTCACAAGCCAACTCATAATCTCTAATAGCCTTTACTATAGGGTGATTGGCGTGAAAAATATTATCGAGAATAGAAAGCTCTTCGTTGAATTTTGGATCTTGCTCAAACAATGCAACGGTTACTTCTTTATGAATCCAAACCTTGCCGCTATCGGCTACATCTTGGCCCGAAAGTATTTTGAGCAAAGTAGATTTACCACTTCCGTTTTTGGCAATAATTGCAATTTTATCTCCTTCGTTAATATGAAATGTAATATTGCTAAATAGGGGTTTGATACCAAACGATTTGGTTAAATTTTCGACAGTAACGTAATGCATAGTGGCAAAGATACTTCCTCAGGCACTTATAATCGGATAATCACAGTGGCTTGTTTACAGAATACTTCGTAATTTCGAATTCAAAAGTTTTTTTTATGTTGATATATAGATTTTTATGTTTTGTAATTCTTTGTAGTAGCTTATTGGCTTGCAGAAAGAAAGAACTACCGACGCCAGCTAGTCCTACAACTACTGCGCCTGCGCCTTTGCCTACCAAAGGGTCATTGAATATCGTATTAAAAAATGTCGTTGGGAAACAAGCCTTGCAACTTGACCCTACTATTGTTTACAAATTGTCAAATGGTGATGAGTTTTCTGTAAGGACTTACAATTATTATTTGTCAAATTTCGTTTTTACAGATGAAAACGGTAATCGCTATGCCGAGAAGGAGAGTTATCATTTGGCAATGGCTAGTGACCCCAATTCCTTGAACTTCACATTAAAGGATGTGCCTTTTGGTAGGTACAAGACCCTTGAATTTTTGATAGGTGTGGATAGCGTTCGCAATTTTAGTGGCGCTCAGGTGGGTGCCCTTGATCCAAAATACGGTATGTTTTGGACTTGGAGTACGGGTTACATCATGGCAATGCTTGAAGGAAATTCCCCCCAATCTGCTAATCCTTCTAATGTAATTTCCTTTCATATTGCGGGTTTTGTAGAAGAGAATAATGTGGTACAAAAGGTAAAGCTGACCCTCCCTGCTGACGCAGTTGTCACTGAAAAAAACTCAGCCACTATTACCATTCAGTCAAATGTGGCTTCTTGGTTTGAGTCATTCACTTTTCCAGGATTTTCAAAAATCCCCTCTGTATCTGTAGAAGGACCTAATGCTGTAAATATTGCACAGAGTTATGCCAATATGATGAGTATAATTTCAGTAGAGAATAAATAGTTTTCAATCTTTATTTCAATGAATCAAAATAAAATTACCCAGCTCTTGGGTATTGAATACCCCATCATTCAAGCCGGAATGATATGGGCCAGTGGTTGGCGTTTGGCATCGGCAGTGTCTAATGCAGGTGGTCTTGGCCTAATAGGTGCAGGAAGTATGTACCCTGATGTATTGCGAGAGCATATTCAAAAATGTAAAGCTGCAACAGATAAGCCTTTTGGTGTCAATGTGCCTCTTCTTTATCCTAATATAGAAGAGATCATGAATATCATTATCGAAGAAAAAGTGCCTATTGTTTTTACCTCTGCAGGTAATCCCAAAACCTGGACTGGGATGCTCAAAGAAAAGGGGATAAAAGTGGTGCACGTAGTATCAAGTGCCAAGTTTGCGCTCAAATGCCAAGATGCGGGTTGTGACGCTGTGGTTGCCGAAGGTTTTGAAGCAGGTGGTCATAACGGACGAGAAGAAACCACGACAATGTGTTTGATTCCTTCCGTGCGTCAACAATTACAAATTCCACTTATTGCCGCAGGCGGTATTTATGATGCTCGTACCATGCTGGCCGCAATGGTGTTGGGCGCCGACGGGGTACAAATTGGCAGTCGTTTTGTGGCTACGCCCGAAGCTTCTTCGCACATAGCATTTAAAGAAGCCGTGGTCAATGCCAAAGAGGGTGACACTTTGTTGAGCATCAAAAAATTAACACCTGTTCGCTTACTGAGCAATCCTTTTGCACAACAAATACAAACAGCAGAAAAGAATGGGGCTACTAACGAAGAATTAGAGCAAATATTGGGCAGAGCGCGTGCCAAAAAAGGAATGTTTGAAGGGGATATGACGGAGGGGGAATTAGAAATTGGGCAAGTGAGTGCCTTGATTCACGATATCCTTCCTGCCGGGGCAATAGTGGCTACTATTATGGCTGAATTCAATGAATTATTAAAAAATCCTTTAGCACGATAAATCCTTTTTTAGATTTCCATGAAACTAAGTCAATTTAAACGCAAAACAGATAAGCAAAGGCAAGAACTCGTTGATTTTCTTAAAAAGCTAGATGATATTGTGCCCGAAGAAATGCCACAATTAGTGGCCGAAGAAGATGCAAAAATGTGGTCCGAAACGGACTGCCTCAGTTGCGCCAACTGCTGTAAGAAAATGACCCCAACTTTTACCAAAGAGGATGTTATCCGTATTGCGGCACATTTAGGAATGACCGCAGCAGCATTTCGAAAAAAGTGGCTGTATCAAGAGAAGGGAGGTGCAGGCGATTGGATGAATACCAGCATACCCTGCCAGTTTTTGGGAGTCGATAATAAATGTAGTATTTATGAGGTCCGTCCCTTAGATTGTGCCGAGTTTCCGCATCACCACAAACAACCTTTTGATAGCTACAACGATACGTTTACACAAAATCTTTCTTATTGCCCCGCTACCTATAATTTGGTGCAACGCCTCAAAAAGCGTGTAGAGAAGGAGTATGAGTGGTAAATTTTTTTGTGCTCTACAAATAATCATTGTATAATTTCCTTTTTATTGGTACTTTAAAAAAAAACAAACTATGTATAAGTTCCTTTTTATTGGTATTATATTTTTCAGTTCTTGTGCCAATACAGAAAAACCTCAAAATGTATTTTTTACACAAGACGAACTTTTCAATAGAGATGGTGTCGAAATATTAAAGGAAATCAATAATATGGTAAAGGCAGATCAAGACATAAGAAATTATGAATTGTATGGCACCATTGACTCTATAAAAATTGATAGCTTACAAAAATTATCGACAGAAACTGCTTTACCATTCGGATTTGAATTACAAAATGATGAAAGCTCTGATTTTCTATCGAAAAACGAAAAAGATTCCATTTGGAAAGTAATAGATTTTTTGCAGTCAAAACATACCAAAAGAATGGTTGAAATAATTGCTACATACGGATATCCTAATCCTGCCAGATTAAAAGATTCAACAAGCATATGTAATGCATCAATTTTACTTTGCCATCTGGATAGTAATTATAACGATACACTGCTAAAATTAATGGGTACAGAATTAGCAAAAGGCAGAATAGACACCAACCAATACGAAAGAACAAAATGGGATATTAATGGTAGGGAGGGGATTCCTAATCTAAAAGGAGTAACCATTATTAAAGTAGACCCCAAAACAGGAAAGTCAGATACAATTCAAAATTGATAGACTTTATTTTAACCAAAATGCATTACCTATCTTTGCCGCATCTTATTTTGATGCGGCTTTTTTTATTATCTGTTTTATTGTTTTTGATTTTGTGTGTACATAATTTTTGTAACGCACAGTCGTCTTCAACTCCACCGCTTACAATTCCACCGGTTAATGAGATTTTGAACTGTAGCCAATCTAAAGCAATTACGGCCATTAACCTTAGCGGAAACAAACGAACAAAAGAAGCGGTGATCCTTCGTGAAATGAGTATCAAGGTCGGCGATGTAGTGTGTGTCGATACCATTGAGGTTTTATTGCATCTCAATTACCAGCGCTTGTACAACCTCAATATTTTTACAGATATCAAAGTGACAAGCAATAGTATGGATAGCCAGGGCGTAACAATTAATGTATTGCTCAAGGAACAATGGTTTCTCATTCCTCAGGCGGATATTCAATTGGCGGATCGAAACATCAATGTGTGGTGGTACGAACAAAACAGAGACCTTAGTCGTATGAATCTTGGCATTTATCTTCAGCATAAAAACCTCATAGGCCGCCTAGACAAACTTAGCGTCAGCACACACTTTGGTTACACCCAACAGCTCAGCGCCAGTTATTTTCGGCCTTATATCGACAAGCAACAAAAACAAGGAATTGGATTTGGGGCGGGATATTCAAGAAGTAAGGAATTGGCCTTTGCCACTTCAGAGAATAAACTCCTTTTTACACGGCACAATAATGATTTTTTGTACCATTATTTTTTTGCTAATGCTTCTTGGTATTACCGCGCAGCCTATCATACTCGTCATATTGTCTCTCTCGGATACAATGATTACAAAGTGGGCGATACCATTGTGCAATTGAATTCAGATTATTTCAGTAATGCAAGTACTCGTTTGCGTTATTTCGAATTGGCTTATCGATATGAATATAATGGCGTAGATAATTGGAATTATCCCCGCAAAGGCTTGAAAATAGTCGCGTCTGTAGCTTCGCGATGGGGTATAGAGGGAATGGATTATCAGGCTTTGGCTGGTATTGAACTGGGCTTGTTTGCTAAACTAAAAAATCGTTTGTACGGTTCTTTTGTTTTTCGTGGGCGAACGACATTTACCCAGCAGCAACCTTATTTTTTGCAGGCTGCAATGGGTTATAAAAGTAATTATGTGCGTGGCTATGAATACTATGTTGTCGAGGCCAATCATTTTGCAATCGGTAGGCTGAGCCTGAAATATGAAGCTTTGCGCAAGCAATTTCATCATTTACCTTTCCGATATCTACCCGAATTGCCCATATGGATTTACCCCAAAGTATTTGTAGATGCTGGCTATGCTGCCAACAACCGTTCCAGGCCCAATAATTCTCTGGCCAATACCTTTTTGTATTCATTGGGCTTGGGGGTGGATATTATTACCGCCTACGATTTGAAACTTAGAATTGAATTTGCCTACAACCATTTGGCCGAAAATGGGTTATATTTACACGCCAATAGCGAATAAATTTATGCTTGTAGCCCTTTACAACAGAACCTTTGAGCCCGAAGACATACCCATGCTTCAGCGCATTATCCACAAGCTGGAGAGCTATGAGTTGCAATTGATATTTTTTCAAGATTTTTATTTACGTATCAAACCCTATTTGACGCTGCAAAGACCTCCACAAATCCTTTTTACTGGCCGAAAAGATTTGCCTTCACAAACGGATATGTTGATTAGTTTTGGTGGTGATGGTACGATGTTGGATACGGTCACATTTGTGGGCAATAGCAATATTCCCATTATTGGTATCAACTTAGGGCGCTTGGGCTTTTTGGCTGCAATTTCGGAGGAGGAAGTAGAAGCCGCTTTGAGTTCATTGGTTAAAGGTTCTTACACTATTGAGCGAAGAAGTTTGTTGCATTTAGATGCCAACCTCCCCCTTTTTGGCGATGCTCCCTTTGGGCTCAACGAATTTACCATTCATCGAAAAGATTCGTCATCGATGATTAAAATTCATACTTACCTCAATGGAGAATTTTTGAATACTTATTGGGCCGATGGCCTCATTGTAGCAACGCCAACGGGTTCTACCGGTTATTCATTGAGCTGCGGCGGACCAGTAGTTTTTCCGCAGGCATCCAATTTTATCATTACGCCCGTTGCTCCGCACAATCTCAACCTGCGCAGTATTGTTGTGCCCGATGATGTGGTCATCACCTTCGAAGTTGAAGGGCGTTCAGACACGTTTTTTTGCACCTTAGATTCTCGCTCAGAAACCATAACCAGCGAAACGCAATTAGCTATTCGTAAGGAAAAATTCAGTGTTTCCTTGGTTCGTCCGCACGAGCATAATTTCCTCAAAACGATCAGACAAAAGCTTTATTGGGGAATTGATAAGCGCAATTAAAATAGTTGACGCTATTTCTGTTTTATACAATAACTTTTAGCCACTAACTTCGCCTCCAATATGACTCAGGAGCAACTGAAAGAAATGCGCGAAAGAGTGCAGCATTTGTACAAATTTTTAAGGGTGGCCGATAGGCAGCAAAAGATGGAAAGTGACCGACAATTGTCGCTTTCCGAAGGGTTTTGGAATGACAACGCACGCGCTACAGGCATCCTCAAAGAGATTAAAATCAATAAATACTGGCTTGATTTGTATCAGTCGGCCAACGATACTGTTGAAGACTTTGCCATACTTTTTGACTTTTGGAAAGAAGGAGAGGCTAGTGAAGAAGAAGTGATGGCCGCGCATCAATTGGCTGTAAAAACCCTTGATGAATTAGAATTTAAATCTACCCTTAATGAGCCTGAAGATGAACTTCATGCCGTGCTGGTTGTCAACTCAGGCGCTGGTGGTACCGAAAGCCAAGATTGGGCAGAAATGCTGTTGCGCATGTACCGTATGTATGGCGAAAAACAAGGCTGGAAAGTTTCGGAAATAGATGTGCAATATGGTGATGGTGCAGGTATCAAGCAGGCAACAATCGAATTTGAAGGTGAATTTTCTTACGGATTATTAAAAGCTGAAAGTGGCGTGCACCGACTCGTGCGTATTTCGCCTTTCGACTCTAATGCTCGCCGTCATACCTCCTTTGCATCGGTTTTTGTGTACCCTATGGTAGACGATAGTATTGAAATAGAGGTGAGCCCCGCAGACCTTGAATGGGAATTTTTCCGTTCGGGGGGCAAGGGCGGACAAAATGTAAATAAGGTAGAAACAGCCGTTCGTCTGAAGCATATACCTACCGGTATTATTGTAGAATGTCAGCAATCCCGCACTCAGGGCGAGAATCGTGAAAAGGCTTTGAAAATGCTTAAAAGCCGTTTGTACGAAGAAGAATTGCGTCGCCGGGAGGCATTGAAAAACGCCACCAATTCTACTAAAAAGAAAATCGAATGGGGCTCCCAGATCCGTTCTTATGTCTTCCATCCCTACAAAATGATTAAAGATCATCGCACCGATTATGAGGTAGGCAATGTTGGCCCCGTGATGGACGGTGAAATTGGTGATTTTATCAAAGCTTATTTGATGAGCCTCAAAGATGAAGTAGAATAGTATTATCTCAACTTCACTTTTATAATGTGTAGGTTTTTGTAATTCTCAATATAATCGGGTAAAACATGCCCTTCTCTAGATTCGAAAGCCGCAATGGGGATATTGTTTTTAGTGACCGATTTAAATTCTTCTTCGGATATTGCTGAATGATAAGCTTCCAGCCTTTTGCTGTAGAACATAATGTCAATGTGTTCTGTGAAGTTGGTATTGACAACAAGTTTGATATTGGCTGGGATAATAGCATCCAAATTTTTGTAGATGTTGGTATTGTAAATTTTGCTTTGACGATAATAGACTTCGTTTGTGTAATCGTTTATTTTTTTAAAATTTAAAGAGAAATACACGCAAGTGATTATCAAAATGAAAGTCATTAAATACTTCAATCGTCCGAAATAATTAGTGATTTTGTTTAGCGCCAAGCCCATCAAAATGATGCAAATGGGCGCCATCATAAAAAAGTAAGCTTTAATTTTTGTTTGTACTACAAAACTGAAAAAGCAAAATACAATTACGGGTGCAATACTCAACAATAGCTTGTATTTGAGCGTAATATCTTTTTGGAAAAACAGAATGATGAATCCAAAAGGCACTAAAAAATTTAGATACCAACCAAAATAATGAGGAAATAAATTGAGGTATCTCCAAATATCTCCGCCATGCCCTTCTACCACTTCCCAAATATGTTTAGCATTGAAGGCATATTCATATTTTGCCAACTCGGGGTAAGTGTACAAAATATAGCATTGCCAGGGCAAAAAGACCAAGCAGCAAATTAGTAATGCGGCCAATAGGGGTAGAATAGAACCAAATTTTTTGCTTTTGACAAGGTCAATCAAGGTCAAAATACCCCAGGGGGCAAATACAATCAAGCCTGTCAGCCATTTGTTTAAGATGGCACAGCCGGCAAAAAAACCAGTCAGAAGTATCCATTTCCAAGAGCCTTTGTTTACATATTCGGCAAATGCCCAAAAGGATGCCAATACATAAAACCCAAAGGCAATATCGTTGTGGTCCATTCCCTCTCGGCCCGAAATGAGGTTGAGGTAATAATGATTAAAGCAAAGTAAAATAGCGGCAAAGAGGGCTGCCATTTTTTGGCCGGTAGCCAAAATGCAAACTCTGTATACTAAAATAATCATCAGCGTACCCATAACGACGCTTGGCAAGCGAAGCGTAAACTCTGAAACGCCAAATATTTTCATCGACAAGGCCATTTGCCACAAGAAGAGCGGTTGTTTGTGCAGCCAAATGTGATTATAGGTCCAATTGAAGGGGTCGGTGCTAAAATATTGATGCGTGTAAAGCATTGGCTTAAATGGGTGCTGCATCATATTTTTGGCTACCAATGCATGATATTTTTCATCCCAATCGTGCAGCATAGGGTCTAGCTTGGCCATATAGAGGCGAAGAATAAAGCCTACAATAGTGATGCCAATAATCTCGTTGTATGCACGTATTTTTTTGATAATGAAATCGCGGTGGTTTTGAGGTGAAAAAAGAAACAACTTTTGGCTTAAATTGGTCTAAATTAAAGATTTAAATAACAATTGGTATAATAGTCTTCAAAAAAACAAAGCCCCCAAAAGACTTGGAGGCTTTGATTGATTGAATAGAAAATAAGTTTTTTATTTAGACTTGCAGCCGTTGTAATCCCAGTATTTTTTAAATTGAGTACCAAACACACGGTAACAAATTCTGTGCGGATTATCAGCACGGTTGATTAAGTCGTTGAATACACGGCGCTTGTCGTAGCAATCGTTACAAAAGCCGGTTACCTCAACATTATAGGCATCTTCGGGAATTTCATACTCGAAACGATTGCCCGTTACTACTACTGGAGAATGAAATACTTTTTCCACTCCTTCTAATTCATAACGAACCAAAAAATAAGCATTATAAGCAGCATCGTTGTAAAGCGTAATGGTCATTGGGTCGCAAGGCTCCAAAAAATCATTGCCTGTGCTAAAATAAACCACAGGGCGAGGATTAGCATTTGTACCTCTAAAAGCAATGTAATCCCATTTTTTATCGCCATTTACATCTGCAAAACCGTTTGGCATATCGGGCAATCCGCGTTCTACACGGCGTGCAATAATAGGTTCATCTTCAAATGATTGTCCGAAGGAAGAATGGATATAAATATTGGGTTTTTCTTCGTTGCCACGAAAAACAACATAGTCTGCACGATGGTCACCATCAATATCGTAATAGCCACGTGGCATATCATCGTAGCCTTTTGGGATAGGCTTGCTCAATGAATTTTTATAAGGGAAGATAAACTGGAAATTATATTCAATTTTATTACCTAAATAAGTGTTGATGTTATCGCCATCACCATAAGAATCCATATAGTCTGCCATACCATCAGCATTTATATCGGCAAAAGCTTTGGTGATGCCCTCGCGAGATGGTTCTAACAAAGCTGCACTTTTGTAAGATTTTTTATTAAAATCCTTACCTGTAGAGAGATAAGCCACAATGTAAGGACGTTTAATGTCTCCTCTGAAGGTCACATAATCCCAACGACCATCGCCATTAATATCTGCAAAGCCACGTGGAAATTCATCGTACCCTCTGTCAAAAGGTGCACTAGTCACTACTGCATTGTTCGAAAAACCTTCGCTCGTAGATAGGTAGGCAACAATTCTTGGTGTTTGTTTGTGCCCTTGAAAAGTAATGAAATCTGCACGACCATCACCATTTACGTCGGCAAAATAACTGGGCCCCACCAATTGGTCGTATGGTGTTGGGCTGCTTACAATATCTGGTATGCTATTAAAAGTCAAGCTATTAGAGTATCGAACATTAACTGTGGGGCGAGATGCCTTGCCAGTCAAAATGATGTAATCATCTTTGCCATCACCATTGACATCAGCAAAGCAGCGGTTGCTCTTTACCTGATAGGTTTGTGCAATAGAAACTGCCGAAAAGCCCGAAATCAATAGAGCCGTGAGCGTAATTATTTTTTTCATTCTGGAGAGAATTTTTGAATGGATATTTTTTATGCTATCGTCAAATGTACTCTCAGAAGGCTGTAATTTATAATTTTTAGCCAATTATTTTTTCCTTGCTCTTTAAAAAAACAAACTGCAAACCGAAAAATACTGTGTAGTTCTCTGCTATAATTCGTTTTTATTGCTACTTTATTAGTCATCAAGTATTATTTTTAGCCAATGAAAAGACTCAAACTCCTCTCTGTTGCTTTGGCAATATCTTCCTTTGCCAATGCGCAACAATCCGATAGTGTTGCATTTAAGAAAATTGCCGACCATATTCTTACTCAAGGAAAATGTTATGACGATTTGCGCATCCTTTGCAAAACAATTGGCAATCGACTGAGCGGTTCGGCTCAAGCCAGCAAAGCGGTGGAATGGGCCGAGCAAACGCTACGCGAGGCAGGCTGTGATAAAGTGTGGCTTCAGCCCGTGCAAGTGCCCGTATGGCGTCGTGGCGAAGAACATTTAGCATTGAGATTTTCGAAAGATGGCGATTTTATTGATGTCCCGATGACTTCTTTGGGCAATAGTGAAGGCACAGGCGGCCGCTTGCTTAAAGCTCCAGTTGTGATGGTGCGCTCATTTGACGAATTCGAAAAACTGAGCAAAGATGAGGTAGAAGGCAAAATCATTTTCTTTAACTATCCTTTCCGGCAAGATTTTGCCCATACTTTTCCCGGCTATGGCGATGCCGTAAAATACCGTTGGCAGTCGCCGATGATTGCCGGCAAAAAGAATGTGGCAGGGATTATCATTCGGTCTATTTCTACCGGCGAAGATGATTATCCGCACACTGGCAGCACGAAGTACGAAGAGGGTTCTGCTCGTTTTCCGGCAGTGGCCATTGGCAACAAAACTGCCGACCGATTAGAAAGAGCATGTTTAAAAGGAAATGTTGAAGCTGCGCTAAAAAGCGAGTGCAGTATGCAAGGCACAGCCATGTCTTTTAATGTGATTGGCGAAATTACAGGTAGCTCCAAACCCAAAGATTATATTGTAGTGGGTGGTCATCTGGATTCCTGGGATTTGGGCGAAGGTGCCCACGATGATGGTGCCGGCTGTGTACAATCGATAGAAGTGTTGCGTGCATATAAACAATTGGGCATTCGCCCCAAACACAGCATCCGTGCGGTGATGTTTATGAACGAAGAAAATGGATTGAAAGGCGGATTGGCTTATGCCGATTCTGCTTTGGCCCGGAACGAAAAGCATGTTTTTGCCCTAGAAAGCGATGCGGGTGGTTTTTCTCCGCGCGGTATCGAAACCACGATGAGCAAAAAGCAACGCGAGCAATTCAAAAAATATATTCCTCTTTTCTTGCCCTATGGTGTGTACGATTTTGACAAAGATGGTGGCGGTGCCGATGTAAGTCCGCTAAAAAAGCAAAATGTCGTTGTGGGTGAATTGTTGCCCGATTCGCAACGTTATTTTGATGTGCACCATACCGATAATGACGTGTTTGAAACAGTCAACCATAGAGAACTAAAATTAGGCGCAGCCGCTATGGCGATGATGATTTATGTGGTGGACCAGCATGAGTTGTTGGATTAAAAAAGATTTAAAACCAAAATGACAAACTTACACCCCCGCACCCAAATAGCCGAACAATACATCAACTCAAACTTGGAAGGTTTTGAAAACCTTCCAAGTTTGTGACGAAAAAAAATAAATAATGACACACACCCAAATAGCCGAACAATGGTTTGCTGCCTTCAATGCCCACGATTTGGAAGCCTTATTGTCGCTTTATGCCGATGATGCGCAACATTTTAGCCCTAAATTGAAAATCCGACAGCCAGAAACAGAAGGTTGGGTAAAAGGAAAAGATGCGCTCAGGGCTTGGTGGCAAGATTCATTTGAGCGTTTACCCACTTTACAATATATCCCCACCACTTTTACCGCCAACGAAGAGCGAGTAATTATGGAATATATCCGTAAAGTAAGCGGTGAAGCAGATATGATGATAGCAGAAGTACTGGAAATTAAAGAGGGTTTGATTGTGGCTTCCCGAGTGTATCACGGCTAAAGTCGGGATTGCTTTCTCTTTTTATAATGCTTTTCGTTTAATGGCCATAGAAAGAAATACTGCAATGTGCTCATAAAAACAAAATTCCAAAACATCATAAAAGCAGTTTCCCTCCAGGAAAATTCTTTGCCATCAAATGCATTCCAAGCAAGCATTATCACTGAAAATAAAATGGCAAAACTAAATGCTTGAATAAGCGAATATTTTAAACGTCCTGTTTTTTGGGCTTCTTCCCATTTTGCGTCCGACTTCATCAGGTATTTTCTTTAATTAGCGAAATTATGTAGTTTGGTCCAAATTTGACCTATAAAGCAAAACAGCCTTAGACTCATTATTACTATCTTTGCCCCATGTCTTCCTTGCATATTTACAACTCTTTCAATCGACAAAAAGAAAAATTCGAATCCATAACGCCAGGCCATGTAGGTCTTTATGTTTGCGGTCCTACGGTTTCGGGTGAGTCTCACCTGGGTCACGCCCGTCCTTATATCACATTTGATGTACTCAACCGCTATTTGCAGCATCTTGGCTACAAAGTGCGTTATGTGCGTAACATCACTGATGCCGGCCATTTTGAAGAAGAAGGACGCGATGCAGAAGATAAAATAGCTGGCAAAGCTTTGTTAGAGAAGTTGGAACCAATGGAACTGGTGCACAAATACACTGAATTGTTTCATTGGGGTATGCGCTTGTTCAATAATTTAAGTCCAAGTATTGAGCCGACAGCCACAGGTCATGTCATCGAGCAGATTTCGATGATTGAGGATATTATGGCCAAAGGCTATGCTTATGAAAAAAATGGCTCGGTGTATTTTGATGTCAAAAAATATGCTGAAGAATATAGCTATGGTAAGCTTTCGGGTCGTAAAATCGACGAGCTTTTAGAAACGACCCGCGACCTCGACGGGCAAGATGAAAAAATAAACAAGGTGGATTTTGCCCTTTGGAAAAATGCCCCACCTGAGCATCTGATGCGTTGGAAAAGCCCTTGGGGAGAAGGTTTCCCGGGATGGCATATTGAGTGCTCGGCTATGAGTTGCAAATATTTGGGCGAAGAATTTGACATCCACGGCGGCGGTATGGATTTGCAATTTCCGCACCACGAATCAGAGATTGCACAATCTACCATTGCCAATGGCAAAGCTCCTGCGCGCTATTGGATGCACAACAACATGATTACCATCAACGGCAAAAAGATGGGTAAGAGCTATAACAATGTCATCAAATTGACGGAATTGTTCAGCGGCAATCATCCTATTCTGGAGCAGGCCTATCACCCAATGGTGGTGCGCTTTTATATTTTACAAACACATTACCGCAGCACTTTAGATTTTGGCAATGAAGCTCTGCAAGGCTCAGAGCGTGCCTTGCGCAGACTTTGGGATGCTTATGAAATTTTGAAGAAATTATATCATTCTGGTAATACCGCTGCCGGCGATAAGGAACTAAATGAAAAAATTGTTTCATTCTGTAACGAATGTGCCGATTTTATGAATGACGATTTGAACACCGCAAAAGTCATTGCTAATTTATTCGAACTCGCTCCCATCATCAATGGTATCAAAGGTGGTCAGATAAAAGCTGATGCAATAGATGTGGCAACATTTACTTTATTGCAAAATACGTTCAAAACCTATCTTGAAGACATACTCGGTTTACAGCCTCTACAAGCCGAGCAAAGTGGTGATAAAATGGATAAAGTGTTGCAGATTTTGATTGATATACGTAAAGATGCCAAACAAAGAAAAGACTTTGCCACAAGTGATCTGATCCGCAATCAATTGGCCGCATTTGGCATACAACTCAAAGACGAAAAAGACGGTACCGTTTCGTACAGCATCGACTAAAGAAATATGAAAAATATCAAGAGATTAATTTACTACATAGCCGACTACAAGGGCAGTATAGTGCTTTATTTTGTGTGCAGTTTGCTAGCGGTGATTTTCTCTGTTTTTTCGATGGGTTCTTTGATGCCAGTGCTGCAAGTTTTGTTTTCGGGAGATGAAAAACCAAAACCAAAAGCAGACCCGAGTATTATTGAACAACTACACACTTTTATCTTTGAATTGACCGAAAAGCACGGCTCCATCAATGCATTGGCACTGATTTGTGTGGCGATTGTATTTTTTGTTTCGTTGAAGAATATCTTTATTTATTTATCTATTTATATTCTCGCACCGCTACGCAATGCTATTCTTCGTCGCTTGCGCAATGAGCTTTTTGTCAAAATATTATCGCTGCCCATCGGCTATTTTACCGATGAAAAGAAAGGTGATATTATGTCGAAAATGACAAACGATATTAACGAAGTAGAAGTGTCGGTAATTAGCGTTTTAGAGGTCTTTATTCGGGAACCCTTGATGCTCATTTTCTTTTTGGGCACAATGATTTCTATTTCACCTAGCCTCTCATTGTTTATTTTTGTTTTTTTACCAGTCGCAGGTTTAGTTATCGGATTGGTGAGTAAAACCTTGCGCAAATCATCCAATATTTCGCAACAATATTTAAGTGATATTTTGGCTGTTATTGATGAAACACTTACGGGTATGCGTGTTGTAAAAGCCTTTAATGCAGAGCGTCATCAGCAATTGCGCTTCACCAAGATGAACAATGATTTGTTTCGTATCCGCAACAAAATTTCGGCACGAAAGGAATTAGCTTCTCCTTTAAGCGAAGTAATGGGAATTATTGTAGTGAGTGTGATTTTGTGGTTTGGTGGCCGATTGGTTTTAGGTCATCAGGGTTCACTAACAGGGCCTGCATTTATTATGTATCTCGGTTTGTTTACACAAATTATCAATCCGTTTAAAAATCTTTCTTCAGCATTTTCAAACCTCAAAAAAGGGAGTGCGGCGCTGCAAAGAATAGAAGATATTTTACAAGTAGAAGCCAGTATCAAAGATGCGCCTAATGCCAAGGCTGTTCATAGTTTCGAGCATCAAATAGAGCTATGCAATGTGCGCTTTGCCTACGGCGAAAAAGTAATTTTAGACAACATTAATTTAGTCATTCCCAAAGGCAAGAACATCGCCCTTGTTGGCGCTTCGGGTGCAGGTAAATCTACTTTAGTCGATTTGATTCCTCGCTTTCACGATGTAAGTTCAGGAAGCATTTTGCTAGATGGTATTGATATTAGAGAATATAAAGTGGACAACCTGCGTCGATTAATGGGCGTAGTGGGGCAGGACCCAATTTTGTTTAATGACACTATTTACAACAACATCACTCTTGGCACTGGTGGTGCAGATTTGGCGCAAGTAGAGGATGCTGCGCGTGTGGCGAGCGCACATAACTTTATCCAAAAGAAAGCACAGCAATATGAAACTGAAGTGGGCGACCGTGGCAGCAGACTTAGTGGTGGCGAACGCCAAAGAATAACTATTGCGCGTGCGGTACTTAAAAATCCTCCCATATTAATTTTAGACGAAGCCACATCTTCGCTCGATACCGAAAGTGAAAGAATGGTTCAAGATGCCATCAATAATTTGATGCAAAATCGCACTTGTATTGTTATTGCACACCGACTTTCTACAGTGCGTAATGCCGATGAAATTATCGTTTTGGAACAAGGTAAAATAGTAGAGCGTGGCAATCACGAAGCCCTACTCAACCAAAATGGTATTTACCGAAAACTGGTTGAAATGCAGGAGTTGAAATAGGTAAATTCTATTTTATTAAGAAATCAGAAAGGGTACAAAATCCTATCTTTGCCCTAATGAACCTGCAAGCCTTGCTGGGATTATATCAAAACGATATCCGCTTGAAACAATTAGCGGCAGCCATCTCATTACCCAGCCCCAAAATCCGCCTACAATTAGACAATCTTTATGGCTCTTCGCTCAACTTTATAGCTACTGCTGTATGGCAAATGACAAGCTCCAAATCCGAAGCTATTGGCAATGGAGCTAATCATGTTTTTGTTTTGAACGACCATGAAGAAGCAGCCTATTTTCATAACGACTTAGAGCACCTCACCAAAGCGCTTGACATTTGCTATTACCCCGATTCGTTTAAGAAAGCAGGTGATTTTAAAGAGCTCAATAGCAGCCATGTAATGCTGCGTACCGAAGCTTTGACTAAGTTTTCAAACGAAAGAAAAGGTGGCGTTTTGGTCACTTTCCCCGAAGCCTTGATCGAAAAGGTGGTGAACCCCAAAACACTTTCGGGTAATATGATCAGCATCAAAGTTGGCGAAAATTTAAAGATTGATCCCTTGCTGGAACGCTTATCTGGATTGGGTTTTCGGAGAGAAGATTTTGCTTACGAGCCTGGTCAATTCGCCATGCGTGGTGGCATTTTAGACATTTATTCCTTCGGCAATGAACATCCTTATCGGATAGAGTTATTTGGCAATGAAGTTGATAGCATCCGCATCTTTAACCCCGAAACGCAATTGTCTGAAAGGAAATTGTTACAAGTAAGCATTCTGCCCAATGTTGAAACTAAGTTTGAAGCACAAGAGAAAATATCGCTATTAGATTTTCTTCCTGAAAACACTGTTTTCTGGTTTAAAGATTTTGATTTTACACTGAGCAGATTATATAAAATTGCAGACGATATACCGAATAAAATTTCTGCAAATACTGTGGCAGTAGAGCACGATGAAGATTGGATAAGACCTTTGTCAATAGAGGATTTTGAAGATATTGATAGTTGGAAAAGTAAGTTAATGGGCAGGCATATTATTGAATGGCGCAATCATTCTTTAAGTAAATATTTCCCAGATTACGAACCGATAATTTTACAATTAGCAACTGAAGAGCAGCCCATTTTTAATAGGCAATTTGATATGCTAATTGCCGACCTTAAGAAAAAGGTTGCTGCCAATTATACGCCTTATATTTTTGCCGAAAACCCGAAACAATTAGAAAGGTTACACTCTATTTTTGAGGACCTCAATGCCAACATTCAATTCGTGCCAATACCTAGTGCCATCAGCAAAGGGTTTATTGATCACGACAAAAAAATTCTTTGTTATACCGACCATCAGATTTTTCAGCGATACCACAAGTATAAAGTAAAACAAGCCTACACAAAAGGTAAAGCCATTAGTCTGAAAGCTCTGCGCGACTTGCAACCTGGAGATTATGTCTCGCATATTGACCACGGTGTAGGAAGATATAGTGGTTTGCAGAAAATAGAGGTGAATGGCAATATGCAAGAGGCAGTGCGTATTATTTATAGGGATAATGATGTGCTGTATGTAAACATTAATTCGCTGCACAAAATCAGCAAATACACTGGCAAAGAAGGCACAATACCCAAAGTGCATAAATTGGGTAGTGATGTTTGGGAAAAGCTGAAGAACAAGACCAAGCGTCAAGTAAAAGATATTGCCGCCGACCTTATAAGATTGTATGCCAAACGCAAGGCCTCACAAGGCTTCGCTCATTCTGTCGATAGTTATTTGCAAACAGAATTGGAAGCATCTTTTTTATACGAAGACACCCCCGACCAAAGCAAAGCAACCGAAGATGTAAAGCGAGATATGGAAGCACCTGCACCTATGGATAGACTGGTATGTGGTGATGTAGGTTTTGGTAAAACAGAAATTGCTGTGCGGGCTGCATTTAAAAGTGTAGCTGATAATAAACAAGCTGCGGTGCTCGTTCCCACGACTATTTTGGCTTATCAGCATTACCAAACCTTTCAAAAGCGCTTAAAGGATTTTCCTTGTAATGTTGATTATATCAATCGTTTTAAATCGGCCAAAGAGAAAAAGGAAACGCTAAAACGATTGGAAGAAGGTAAAATTGATATCATCATTGGTACCCACGGTTTGCTTAGTAAGGATGTTCATTTCAAAGATTTGGGACTACTTGTAATAGACGAAGAACAAAAATTTGGCGTTGCCGCAAAAGAAAAAATAAGAGAGCGCAGAGCCAGCGTCGATACTTTGACACTTACCGCAACGCCTATCCCTCGCACCCTGCAATTTTCATTGATGAATGCGCGAGACCTCAGTATTATCAATACTCCACCACCCAATAGGCAGCCCGTTAATACAGAGATATTGGTGTTTGATGACTATGCAATTCGCGATGCTATTTATTACGAAACCGAACGTGGAGGCCAGGTTTATTTTGTGCATAATCGTGTACAAAGTTTGCCGGAAATGGCGAAACGATTAAAGGATTTGTGTCCCGATTTGGAAATTGTAGTTGCGCACGGACAAATGGAAGGCGCCAAATTGGAGCAAGCCCTATTTGATTTTATTGCGCACAAATATGATGTGCTATGTTGTACCAATATTGTAGAAAGTGGTGTGGATATTTCTAATGCCAATACAATCATTATCAACAACGCCCATCAATTTGGATTAAGTGATTTGCACCAATTGCGTGGCCGTGTAGGTCGTAGTAATCGTAAAGCGTTTTGCTATTTGATTGCTCCGCCATTGAGTACTTTGCCCAACGATAGTCGTAAGAGATTGCAAACATTGGAACAGTTTACAGAGTTGGGAAGCGGCTTCCAGATTGCGATGCGTGACTTAGACATTCGTGGCGCAGGCAATATGCTTGGTGGCGAGCAGAGTGGATTTATTGCAGATATTGGTTTTGAAATGTATCATAAAATACTTGACGAAGCTATCCGAGAATTGAAAAGCACAGACTTTAAAGATGTCTTTGCCGAAGAGATAGCCCGCAAGCAGGATTATGTGAGCGATTGTACTATTGATACCGACTTGGAGATTTTAATTCCCGATACTTATGTAGAAAGTATCACTGAAAGGCTGAGCCTTTACACCCAAATAGACAATGTTAAAGACAATGAAGAATTAGAAAAGTATGCACAACAATTAGTTGATAGATTTGGTCCATTGCCTCCTCAGGTTGTGGATATGCTTACGGCCATTCGTTGCCGGAAAGCCGCTAAGGAATTGGGTTTTGAGAAGTTGATTTTGAAAAATGAACAGCTTCGTTTGTACTTTATCAGCAACCCAGAATCAACGTATTTTGAAAGTGAAGTGTTTAATAAAATTATGCACTACATACAAACGGGCACTAATAATGCAAAGCTGAAACAAGTAGGCAAAAACTTTATGCTATTAGCCGATAAAATGAAATCGATGAAAATGATCGAAGACTTTTTAAGGGCAATGATGTAATAAAAAAGAGAAGCGGTTTTGCTTCTCTTTTTTTATTTTAGGGTTATTATTGATAAATTAAGCTTCCACAGCTTTGCTCACTTTGCGATAAACAAACTCATTGTAAATATTTCTGCGGCAAAATCTTGCTGGTGCATCAGAGATACATAGTTTATTATACAGAGTTTTGGGTACACCAAAATACTCATAGCTACTTCCGTCAACAAAATTCAATTGCAACAAACTTTTCTCGTAAGAATAATGCAATATTTGGGATGTGGCAATTGTTTCGTTGTATTGAGCTTGAGATTGGGCAATGGTTTCGGGGGCAATACTCACTAAAAAATGATAGGCTTCAATTAGCTTCTTGCTTTTTTCTTCAGCGTCAATTCTACCTTCCTCATTATCTATAAATTTATCAGGATGCCATTCCTTCATCAGGTTGCGGTATACAGATTTAAGTTCTTTAAGGTCGGCGTTTTTGTCAACTCCTAAAAATTTTCTGTGTTCAATAATTCTTTTCATAAAAACTTTAATACTTTGAAATAATAAAGGAGCCACAAGGCTTGTAGCTCCTTCTACTGTTTATAATTTTGGCAAAGGTAAGCCAAAAATATCATTAATTCTAAAAAATATTATATACTAGATTTTTTGGCGACAAAGTGATTTTTACAGCAGTTTTCAATTGTTTTATCTAACTGGTTGTTGTTCTTATTTATTTGAGCAATTCATAAAGATGAATAGATAAAATTTGATTTTTTTGAAAGTAAAAAAACTCCAATTTACTTTTGGTTTTGTAAATGCAAAAAAATACTTTTATCCAATCTTTATTCAATCAAAAAATCTTTTGTTTATGAAAAATTTAGTCGTTGGCCTAGTATTAGGTGTTGTTGTTAGTGCTCTTGGTGCTTATTTGGCATTCCCAAAAGTTAAAAAAGCTGCTTATGATGAAGGTTTTGCTTTAGGAAATACAGAAGGTATCAAAACTGGCACCGCTGCTGGCATTGAAGAAGGAATTGCTCAGGGTGAAGCCAAACAAGAAGCTGCTAAGAAACAAATAGCGGATAGTCTTTCGGCGGTGATTGCCAGTAACAAGGCTGCTATGCAAAAAGCAAATCGCAAGCCAGTAGAGAAGAAACCTGAAATCGAGAATTGGCGTGTTTTAGGCGGGCAGATTGCGGAGCCTATCATCGAAGAAAAGGCTCCCAAAGAATAACCTTAATATTTTATTTTCGCTCACCCCAGTCATTAATTTACAGATGGTTGGGGTGATTTTTTTTTCATTCCATTGTATAAGTATTCTTCATTGGCACATTGGATTTTCTTTATTGATAGGGGGTGTTTTTGTCCTAATTTTAATTTTATGAAGGATAGCAACAGAAAAGGTTTTGTTTTTGGGCAATATGAAGCACCAGAAATATCGCCATTTGATAAACTCTTTGCCATTTTTTCGGAGTTGATTACCCATACTTCAGGAGATGTTGAGGAAGCGATAGATTGGATGCGCGAACTAGACGAAGAGTACAAATTATCTACACCAGAATATTCAATTGACGATTTTGTAGAAGACTTGAAAAAAAAGGGCTTTATTAGAGATACTACTGATGATGAAGGAGATGGAGGGATGAGAATTACCGCCAAAGCCGAACGTTCTATTCGGCAGCAAGCCTTGAAGCAAATATTTGGAAATCTCAAGAAAAGTGGCTCTGGCAATCACAAAACAAAATATGCCGGCACTGGTGATGAGCATACTGGTGATTTTCGAGAATATCATTTTGGCGATGGGCTCGACCGTATCTCTCTCACCGAAAGCCTCAAAAATGCTCAAATCAATAATGGTGCCGACGAATTTCAGTTAACCGAAAATGACCTTGTGGTTGAAGATGCGCAATACAAAGCCCAAATGAGTACGGTATTGATGATTGACATCAGCCATAGTATGATTCTTTATGGAGAAGACCGTATTACTCCGGCCAAAAAAGTAGCTATGGCATTAGCCGAATTAATCACCACTCGTTATCCAAAAGATACCTTGGATATTTTGGTTTTTGGTAATGACGCCTGGACTATACCAATTAAGGATTTGCCTTATTTGAAAGTTGGTCCTTTTCATACCAATACTGTTGCTGGCTTGCAGTTGGCGATGGATTTATTACGCCGAAAGCGAAATACCAACAAACAGATTTTTATGATTACCGACGGTAAACCCAGTTGTGTGCGCGAACGCGATGGCACTTACTATATGAATAGTAATGGGCTAGACAGATACATTGTTGAGCAATGCTATACCCAAGCACAACAAGCAAGAAAGCTGCATATACCCATCACCACTTTTATGATTGCTCGCGACCCTTACCTTCAAAAATTTGTCAATGAATTTACAGAGGCAAATCAAGGCAAAGCTTTTTATACTGGCCTTAAAGGATTGGGAGAAATGATTTTTGAAGATTATGAAACCAATCGTAAGAAGAGAATTAAATAAATAGTAATCACTCCTCTGTAACAGAGACTAAAAAGATATTTGCCAACAAGATATGGACATTCAAAAGATAAAAACATTAGCTGCGCTTAAAAAGGCGAAGTACGAAAGCAGAACAATCAAAGATGAATTGAGGCAAAATTTGCGTCAGAAAATCAGCAAAGGCGAAAATGTATTTGAGGGTGTTTGGGGATTTGAAAATACAGTCATTCCAGAATTAGAAAGGGCTATTTTGTCGCGGCATAATATCAATTTATTGGGCTTGCGCGGACAAGCAAAAACCAAGCTGGCAAGGCTTATGGTTAATTTGTTGGACGAATGGATTCCCGTTGTGGAAGGCTCTGAAATTAATGAAGACCCGTTTAATCCTATTTCGCGATATGCCAAAGATTTGATTGCAGAATTAGGAGATAAGACACCAATTGTTTGGCTGCATCGCAGCGAAAGATTTTACGAAAAGTTGGCTACTCCCGATGTTACAGTTGCCGATTTGATTGGTGATATTGACCCTATCAAAGCTGCTAATTTAAAGCTCTCTTATGCCGATGATCGTGTAATTCATTTTGGTATGATTCCGCGTGCCAACCGTTGCATTTTTGTCATCAATGAATTGCCCGATTTGCAAGCCCGTATTCAGGTAGCCTTGTTTAATATTTTGCAAGAAGGCGACATTCAAATCCGTGGATTCAAAGTAAGAATGCCGCTTGATTTACAATTTGTGTTTACGGCCAATCCCGAAGATTATACCAATCGGGGCAGTATTGTAACGCCTTTGAAAGATAGAATTGGTTCGCAAATTCTTACCCATTATCCCGAAACAATAAAAATTGCCAGAACAATTACTGAGCAAGAAGCTCAGCTCGATAGTCGTCAAAGCGACGCAATTTATGTTCCTGGCCTTGCCAAGGATTTGCTGGAGCAAATAGGTTTTGAAGCTCGGAAAAGTGAATTTGTAGATTACAAAAGTGGTGTCAGTGCAAGAATGAGCATTACCGCATTTGAGAATTTATTGAGTACTGCCGAGCGACGAGTGTTGAAGTCTGGTGAAGAGAAAACTACTGTTCGACTGTCGGATTTTATGGGCATCATTCCTGCCATCACTGGCAAGGTAGAATTGGTGTACGAAGGGGAGCAAGAAGGTGCAGCAAAGGTGGCTGAACAATTGCTGGGTGATGCGATTAAAAGTTTGTTCGCAGAATACTTTCCCAAAATTGAAAAACTTGAACGCCCGAATGAGCGCAGTCCTTACAAGGAAATAATGGATTGGTTTAGCGAAAATGAATTGGAGCTGATGGATGAGGATAGTGACAAAGACTATCAATATCAGTTAGAGACTATTGCACCCCTGCAAAAGCTGATTCAAACATACCAACCCAATGTGTTGAAAAAGGATGTTCATTTCCTTTCGGAGTTTATTCTTTGGTCTTTGTCTGAGTATAAAAAATTGGGCAAAAACCGATTTACCGAAGGTTATCAGTTTAAAGATTTGTTAGGCAGTTATATCCGAAAATTGTAATGACTTTAATAAAAAATTCACCCCTCCTGTTCAATATCAAGAGGGGTGAATTTGTTTATGGAGTTACTTCTTGAATATTACGCTTTCGGAATTCGCTTCAAAGTTTCTGTAAAATATTTCCAGAATTTTTGTACCGAAGATATTTGAACTCTTTCGTCGGGGGAATGTGCTCCATATATATTAGGTCCAAAAGAAATCATTTGCATTTCAGGGTAATTGGTACCGAGAATACCACATTCTAAGCCAGCATGTACTGCATTCACATGCGCTTTTTCGTTAAACATCTCTTCGTATAAACTACTCATCAATTGGATAATTGGCGCAGTCGGATTGGGTTGCCATCCTGGGTAAGAGTTGCCATAGGTCATTTCAGCACCCATTAATTCAAAAGCTGCTGCAATGGAATTGGCCAGGTCAGTTTTCTCCGTATCTACCGAACTTCGGTTGAGGCATTGAATGGAATAATTGCCTTCTTTGACCAATACACGAGCCAGATTATTAGAGCTTTGTACCAATCCTTTTATTGCGGGACTCATTCTGTAAATGCCATACGGGCAACAATAAACAGCACGCAACAGTTTATCCTGAAAATTTTTGTTCATCACGGTTTCGGGAGCTGTCGTTTCGCTAATACTAATGTCTAGTTGGGCATCAGTCAGTGCATATTCGGCTTTAATGATTTTAATGAGCTCTGTCAATCTACTTTGGAATTGAGCTTCTTTTGTTTTATCGACAAGCACAACTGAAACCGATTCTCTGGGTATGGCATTTCGCAAACTACCACCATCAATGCTGTTTATAACAATTCCTATTTCGTTATTTAAGGTATAAAGTATGCGGTTCATTATTTTATTCGCATTCCCTCTGCCCAAATGGATATCACCACCGGAATGACCTCCAGTCAGCCCTTTTACACTTAGCGTAAAAGCGATGCTATTACTATCCGTTTTGGTGGATTCGTATTTTCCTTTAGCTGTCATGTCTATTCCCCCTGCGCAGCCAATCGTTAATTCGGTGTCTTCTTCGGTGTCCAGATTAAGTAAAATTCTTCCATCGAGCAAACCGCCTTCGAGGTTCAAAGCTCCCGTCATTCCCGTTTCTTCATCGATAGTAAACAACGCTTCAATGGGCGGATGCGGAATATCTGTTGAAGATAAAATGGCCATAATTGCAGCTACACCAATACCATTATCGGCACCCAGTGTAGTTCCTTTCGCCTTTACCCAATCACCATCTACATACATTTCAATGCCTTGTGTGTCAAAATCAAAAATGGTATCTCCGTTCTTTTGATGCACCATATCTATGTGGCTTTGTAATACCACTGTTTGACAGTCCTGCATTCCTCTAGCAGCAGGCTTTTTGATGATTACATTGCCCACTTTATCCACCATAGTTGGCAAGCCGAGTCCTTCGCCAAATGACTTCATAAAGGCAATAACGCGTTCTTCTTTTTTCGATGGTCGAGGTACAGCATTGAGGTCTGCAAAGTGAGACCATAATGCCGTAGGTTGTAATTTCTTGATTGTATCGCTCATTAAAAATAATTTTTAGATTTTCTACTGGCGAAAGTACAGAAAAGCATCAAGAGCCATTTTGAAGAAAAAGAAGATTTTCTTCAAAAAATTTGGTGGAATTTAAAAAATACGTAATTTTGATATCAAAATAATATCAAAAAGAATTTTTTATGGAAAAGATTTTAAAACCCGTTAATGGCTATTTAGCCTTGGTTATCTCTGTTGTTAGCCTCGCATTAGGCATCACTCTATTTGCATTAGGCATTCAAGACCAGCACTCAGCAATGATAACGGCAGGGATAGTGCTGATTTTTGCTTGTATGATTATTTGGAAAGGACTGATTATTATTCAACCCAATCATGCAAGAGTGTTCAACTTTTTTGGGAAATATGTAGGTACTGCAAAAGATAATGGATTGTTTTTTGTCAACCCATTGTTTACGAGTATTAAACTCACTCAACGTGCGCAAAACTTAGCGATGCCTACTTTAAAAGTAAATGACAAAATGGGTAACCCAATTGAGATTTCGGCTGTTTTAGTGTGGCAAGTTAGCGATACCTATAAAGCTGCTTATGAAGTTACAGACTATATCGGCTATGTAAAAACCCAGAGCGAATCGGCACTCCGCAATATGGCTACTTCCTTTGCTTACGACAATATTGAAGATGAAACGGCTAGCACTACTTTACGAGGTGGTGGTGATAAAGTAAATGAACTACTCGAACACGAATTGACACAACGCTTGAGCACAGCGGGTATCAGTATTAAAGAAGCGCGCATCAGCCACTTGGCTTATTCGCCCGAAATAGCTGGTGCGATGCTGCAAGTACAACAAGCATCGGCCATTGTGGCTGCCCGTACAAAAATTGTAGAAGGCGCCGTGGGTATGGTAGATATGGCCTTGGATATGCTGAGTAAAAAGCAAATTGTAGAACTAGATGAAGAGAAAAAAGCAGCTATGGTCAGCAATTTATTAGTAGTGCTCTGCGGCGAACGTAGTGCACAACCAGTATTGAATACAGGCACTATTTACCAATAGGAAATTATAATTTTGTACCATTAAGTAATCTAAAGTTTTGAGTAGCAAAAAAAGTTTTGTTTTACGCCTCGATGAAGACGTTTATAAGACCCTTGAAAAATGGGCTGCCGACGATTTTCGGAGTGTGAATGGCCAAATGGAATGGCTTATCAACAATGCCTTGAAAGAGGCCGGACGAAAAATTATTGTGAGTAAAAAGTCAAAAGATAAAACCGAAGAATAGCAACACGATTTTAGAATAAAATAGCCCAGCATTTGTTGGGCTATTTTTATTTTATAAAAAATATTATTTATGTTATCTTTATTGTTCCAAAATTCTTTGCCTAATGAAAACCGTCTTCTTCATCGTTTTGCTATTTTGCCAACAAATCGCATTCGCTAAAACCGATACCTACAATAAATTGGTAGCTGTAAATAAATGTTGGGCTGAGCAAAAAGACATTTCTATTGGCAGCTTTGAAGGGCTGGATGCGTCTACAGATAAGGAATGGATAAGATTGCACTTGATGTTGGTAGAGCAAACATTGCGCGCTCGGAACACTAATCACTTGAACCTAACGCAACAAGCCAACCGAGCAAATTGCTTAGAAATTTTGCACAGATATTGGCAAGAAGGTAATTTCCCGATTAACGACAAATACGCCTTTCGTACACCTATATTTATAGACCCCTACAACAACTTTTGTGCAGTTGGATTTCTGATAAAAGAAACAGGCTATGAGCATATCTCGAGGATGATTGCCAGCAAAACAAACCTTGCTTATGTACGAGAAATGAACTACCCAGAACTGGGCATTTGGGCAAATGATAATGGCTTTAGCATTGACGAATTGGCTTGGATACAACCAGGCTATCCGCCAGAATCGCGCTGCGGCAAAATAGGCAATGGCGTTGATGGTTTTGTGCAAGAACTCTATGTTGATACTACAACACAGCAATTATATGTGGGTGGAAAATTTATTCAAGCCGATAAGTCATTTATTGCCAACAACATTGCCTACGTTACCGAAAATGCTGGCGTTTATACTTGGCACAAAATGGGCGATGGCGTAAACGGACAAGTAAATGCCATTACAAAATTTGATAGCAAAATATTTGTTGCTGGTGCATTTGATTCGGCAAGTGGAATAGCAGCAAAAAATGTTGCTTATTGGGATGGTAGCACATGGCATAGTGCAGGCTGTATCGATGGTGTGGTAAACGATTTGACTGTTTTTGAAGGTGTACTATATGCTGCGGGAAATTTTAAAAGTTGCGGTACTGATTTAGGCAAAAATTTTGCACAATGGAACGGCACCAAATGGACAACCATTGCAGGTATTGAAGGTATAATAAACACTCTTGAAGGCTTTAAAGATTACCTAGTGTTGGGTGGAAAATTTGATTACGACACAGACTTAAACGTTAACGCAATCAAATGGAATCCAACAAGCTCATTTCTACAATTTGACAATAAAATCAATAGAGAAGTTATGGATTTTGAGTCTTACAAAGACACTTTACACGTTGTTTGTAAAAGACAATTATTAAGCGACACGTTGAATTTGATTCAAATATTATCTAATAATGAATGGGAGCCATTTTATAAATCAGTGACAAAATATTTAGGTTTTAGAAACGCAGATTCTCTTTCGTTTAATTCAATTTGTGTTGAAAAGTCTGCAATAAATTTTGGCGGATATTTTTCTTTTTTTAAAGGAATGACCGGAGGTAGCAACTTAATTAGTTTTGATAATTATTGGATAAATGTAGATAGTACTGTAAATAAAATGGTTCTATTCAAAAATGAGTTAATACTTGGAGGAAAATTTAAAACAGGTATGGAATACACTCCTTATGGAGGCACCAAAATAGAAGTTAACGGGATCACCAAACGGCTTCGATGGAAGCTTGATATACCCGAAAATTTTTCCAAAGAAACAACTTTCAAAATCTACCCCAACCCTATTCGCTCTGGTGGTTTGCTACATATTGAAAACACTTTTGGCGCAACAAATTATAGCGTCAGCTCATTAGATGGTAAACAATTTAGTAGAGGTAAAATGGACAACAAAAACGAAATCCAATTACCACAATTAGCTACTGGCATTTATTTTTTAGAAATACAAAATCCATCGGGAAAAACTGCCTTGGTTAAGATTAATGTGGAATAATTTTCAAAGTGCTTATAATGGCAACCCCTTTTTAGCCTTTTAAACGATATTTTATTTTCAACAGTTGTAAAATTGTACAACCATTTGTCTTCGTAAATATTGATTATTTTTCAGCATCAATCTGCACCTTTCGGAAGCGGATGTTGAGTAGCTCTACGACCAATGAAAAACACAGACATGAGTAAATAATACTTTTACTGATTTCCTGATGGAATCCATCCGCAATCAATACGACCCCAATCACTACCAAAAAACTGAGTGCAAGAATCTGAAGGGTAGGATTTGCATTGATTGTTTTAGATAATTGACCTGCAAACATCATCATCACTGCGATTGAAATCACAACCGCAATCATCATTACCAACACTTCGTCTACAAGCCCTACGGCAGTTAGAATTGAGTCGAATGAAAAGACAGCATCAACAAGTACTATTTGGATAAGTACAGCTAAAAAGGCACGGTTTTTTTTGCTACTATGTCCGTGCTCATTAGTTTTTAAATTCATTTTGTTGTGTAATTCGAGGGTGCTTTTGAAGATAAGGAATAGCCCCCCAACCATTAGGATCATATCTTTATAGCTGAGTCCAATTGCAGTTTCATTCAAGCCCGAAATCGCAGGGATTTCGAAAATGACCTTTTTTAATCCTATAATCCAATTGATGGCAAGCAACAAACATAATCTAAATCCCATTGCCAATAAAAGCCCGATGTTTCTGGCTTTTCTTTGCTTTTCAACAGGCATTTTATCTGTAATAATGGAAATGAAAATCAAATTATCAATTCCTAAAACGATCTCGAGAAAGGTGAGTGTAAATAAACTTACCCATACTCCGGGCATCGAAAAATCTGGTATTTCAAACATTAGTTAGTTGTTTTTTTTGTCGAGGGAAATCCTTATTGCCAACCACCGCCAAGGGCTTGGTATAATCCGATATAACTTGATAGTTGTTTTTGTTGTAAAGTTACTAGTTGTAGTTCGGCTTCCAATTTGCTTTTTTGCGCAGCCACAATTTCGAGGTAGGATGCATATCCAGTCACATAAAGGTCTGACGAAATATTAACCCCTGTAGCTAAGGCTGCTACTTCTTGTTCTTTTAAAAGAAACATACTTTTTGTATTCTGCATAGCGTTGAGGTTGTTCAATACTTCTCTGTAGGCATTTAGTGCTGTTTTTTCATAAGTCCAAAAAGCTTGTTCTTGATTCGCATTGGCAATTCTAAATTGCGATTTGATTTGATGCTTTTGAAATACAGGGGCAGTAAGGCCTCCCAATATTTGGTAGCCTAAGGAGGTTCCCGTGAATAATAGATTTCCCTTAAATGAATTAAACGCAGCGTATGTTGAAATGTTTAATGATGGGAAAAATGCTGCTCTTGCAGCAAGGGCATCAGCTTTTGCCGCCTCCAGTTCTTGATAGGCTTGCCTGATATCCGGCCTATTGTTGAGCATTGCTGCAGGAATACCTGTACCTATAATGTCATTAAAATGACGATCAATTTGTAAGTCTTTGCTCCTTTTTATTTTGCCATTGTATCTACCGGCAAGAATATTGAGTTCGTTTTCAGTTTCTAGAATTCTTTGTTTGATATCAAATTCGGCAGATTTAGTATTGAGCAGTTGTGCTTTGAATTGTTGAACAGCTAGCTCTGTTGCCCGTCCACCTGCTTTTTGTGCTTCTACGATTTCAAGCGCACGTTCCTGCAATCTGATGTTTTCACTGATGATTTCAGCTTCTTTATCTAAGGCTACCAAATAGTAATAGAGTGATGCAGTTTGTGCCACTAAGGTGCTTTTTATCCAAGAGGCAGCTTCTTGCGAGGCCATAAAACGCGAACGTGCAGCTTTTTTTAAATTCCTCAGTTTGCCCCAGAGATCAATTTCCCAAGAACTGCTAAAGCCAGAAAAAAAGTAGGGCGTGAAGTCAGTATTTATCTTTTGGTTTTCTTCGATATTATCCGACAGATTGGTATCATAGTTGCCCACGCCTTCCATGGTGTGTTTCCCATATTTTGTCCCGCTCGCATTGTTGTTAATTTGCAGTGACGGCAGCATTGCGCCTTTACTCATTTTGAAAGATGCTGAAGCGACTTTAATTCGTTGCAAGGCGATGTTCATGTCGGGGTTTTGTTGCAATACATCCTTTATTGTTGCTTTCAGCAAGCTGTCTTTGAAAAATTCGTTTTGAGTGTAGCGAGCAATGGATGAAGAAGTATCTTTTGTAAATACCTCTGGTAATTCATTTGTTTTGTTTTTTGTGGTTATTTTTTGAGGTGCGCTACAAGAAGCCATTAGGCTGCCTGCAACGAGTAAGATTGTTTTGCTCAAATTATTGTCGCAATTCATTGTATGATTTTTGAGTTTTTGTAGTTGATGAATCCTAAATTTAGCTTGCTTTGTTTTTATGCCGCTTTTCATCAATTGTGGCAAAAAGCACGTAGAGCCCGGGAATGATTAAAACCCCAAATAGTGTTCCGATGAGCATTCCTCCTGCAGCTGCTGTACCAATAGAGCGGTTGCCCATAGCCCCTGCGCCCGTGGCAATGCAGAGCGGAATCAGTCCTGCGATAAAGGCAAAAGATGTCATTAAAATTGGGCGTAAGCGTTGTGTCGCTCCCTCAATAGCTGCTTGTAAAATGCTCAATCCTTCTTTTCTTCTTTGTATCGCAAATTCAACAATCAGAATGGCGTTTTTACCTAATAATCCAATTAGCATTACCAGTGCTACTTGAGCATAAATGTTGTTTTCTAAACCTGCGATTTTCAGCGAGATAAAGGCTCCAAAAATTCCTGCTGGTAAGCTGAGAATTACAGGTAGTGGCAATAAGAAACTTTCATATTGCGCTGCCAACAAGAGATAAACAAAGATTAAGCAGATGATAAATATTATGGTGGTTTGATTGCCAGAAAGTATCTCTTCTCTGGTCATCCCACTCCATTCGTAGCTGTATCCTTTGGGTAGTTTTTCTTTGGCAATTCTTTCTACTGCTTTGATAGCGTCTCCACTACTGTATCCTTCTTTCGCACTTCCATTGATCATTGCCGATAAATACATGTTGTATCTAGTCAACTGTTCTGGCCCATAAATACGTTCGATGTGAATAAATGTAGAAAGGGGAACCATTTCTCCTTCGTTGTTTTTTATGTACATTTTTAAAAGGTCTTGAGGAGATTTTCGGTACTCTGGGCTGGCTTGCACCATCACTTTGTACATCTGATTGAACCTAATAAAATTGGTAGCATAATAACTACCTACTAATGTTTGAAGGGTACTCATCGCATTATCTGGAGTCACTCCTTTTTTTGCGGCCATATCTTTATTGATATGAATCATATACTGTGGGAAGGAGGCGTCAAAGTTGGTAAATGCCTTATTGATTTCCGCAGATTGATTGAGCGCTTCAATAAAATCATTAGTTGTTTTTGCCGTCTGCTGCATATCGTTTTTGCCGGTTTTGTCTAAGATACGCAGTTCAAATCCACCCGTATTACCGAAGCCAGGTACTGTAGGCGGCGCAAAAACTTCAATCTTTGCATCGTAAATGGTGCTGACTTGTTTTTCTATTTCTGCAATAACATCATTAACACTTTTGTTTCGTTCATTCCATGGTTTCAAATTAATCATGCCCATTCCATAAGATGCTCCTGCAATTTCGTTGACCAAACTGTATCCGGCTAGTGTTGTCACATTTTCTACCCCTTCTATTTTTTTTGATAGTTCTGTTATTTTGTCTAATACTTTATCCGTTCGTTCTACTGTAGCACCAGGAGGTGTACTTACGTTTACATAGATCATCCCTTGGTCTTCGGTAGGGATAAATCCGCCGGGAAGTATAGCTCCTGCTCCCCAAGTAAATGCAAAAAACACCAACAATAACACAATGGTTACTAATCGTCGTCCGGCTATTTTACCCAATAGATTTTTATACTTTGAGTTGGTGGCATCAAAACGCTTGTTGAATCCATCAAAGAACTTTTGTATCCAGTTCGATTTGTTGGTTGTGACATTATGTTTCAGCATTAACGCACATAATGCTGGTGTGAGTGTCAAGGCATTAATACCCGAAATGAAAATGGCAATAGCCAAGGTCAGTGAGAATTGACGGTAAAAAACGCCTACAGGCCCACTCAAGAAGGCAACAGGAATAAACACCGCAGACATCACGAGGGTAATGGCTATAATGGCGCCGCTAATTTCTTTCATGGCTTCAATTGTGGCTTCCAAAGGTGGCAAATGCTTTTCAGTCATCTTAATGTGTACCGCCTCTACAACAACTATCGCATTGTCCACTACAATCCCAATGGCCAACACTAATGCAAATAGGGTAAGCAAATTAATAGAGAATCCCATCACCATCATAAAAGCAAGCGTACCGACGAGGGCCACAGGTACTGCCAATGCTGGTATTATTGTAGAACGAAAATCTTGCAGAAAAATAAACACTACTAAGGCAACAAGTAAAAAGGCTTCGATTAAAGTTCGAATTACTTCGCTAATTGAGGCATCGAGGAAACGCGAAACGTCATAGGCAAGATTGTATTCCATACCAGGAGGGAATGAGGATGTTTTTAATTCTCCCATCCGTTTTTTTATGTTGTTGATTACCTCGCGGGCATTGGAGCCTGGACGCTGCTTAATCATAATGGATGCCGATGGTTTTCCGTCTGTTTTAGACACCATGCCATAGCTCATTGAGCCAAATGCTACGTCAGCCACGTCTTTTAATCTTAGTACACTACCGTCATTGTTCGCTCTTAATATTACTTGTTCATACTCGGTAGGTTCGTATAATTTACCTGTGTAGCGTAGCACGTATTGCAAGCTTTGGGCATTTTTGCCTGAGCTTTCTCCCGTTTTGCCAGGTGCTGCCTCTACGTTTTGTTCGCGTAAGGCTTTTACTATATCGTCTGCTGAAATATTATAAGCAAGCATACGGTCAGGTTTTAGCCAGATACGCATTGCATATTCTTGCTGACCCATAATTTCAGCGCGTCCTACTCCGTCAATTCGCTTAAGCTCTTGCAGGATATTGATATCTGTAAAGTTGAAAATAAATTGCTCGTCTGCAGCGGTATCTTTACTGGTAATATTGAGGTACATCAGCATACTGTTTACCTCTTTTTCTGTAGTAACACCAGCTTTAATTACTTCTTCGGGCAATTCATCTAATACCGTTGTTACTCTGTTTTGCACATTAACCGCCGCTTGGTCGGGGTCGGTACCAACCTGAAAAAATACTTGTATCATCGTGATGCCATCATTGCCTGTAACTGTTGACATGTAAGTCATTCCGGGCACACCATTAATAGCCCGCTCAATAGGCATTGCAACGGCTTTTGCGGACACATCAGCGTTGGCACCGGTATATTTTGCTGTTACCATCACCGAAGGCGGTACAATGTCCGGAAATTGGGTAACGGGCAATTGTATCAATGCCAATATGCCCACCAAAGTTATCATCAAGGATATTACCAACGATAAGATTGGTCGCCTAATAAATGTTTCTACCATAATTAGTGAATATTAATTGCAGCAGTTTAAAAACAACAAGTATGCTGTTTTTAAACCACCCTATTTTGATGAGTAATTTGAATGGGTTAAAAGTTTTTTGCTACAATGGGATTCACTTTTTCACCGTCGCGAATAGATTGTGTTCCTTCATAGATAATCCTGTCATTCGCTTTAAGACCATCCTTTATGATGTAGTAATCATCAAGTCGGCGAAGTGGACGAAAATTTTTCATTCTTGCTATATTGTTTTCATCAAGGATGTAAACAAAGTTTTTATCCTGAATTTCAATCACTGATTTTTGAGGAATCATCAACACCCTTTTTGAAGGTTTTTTGATTACCAATGTTGCGGTTGCCCCGTGTTTCAATAATTGATTGGGGTTAGGAAAATCTGCACGAAAGGCAATAGAACCCGTATTCTCTTTTATTTCACTTTCGGCGGCTTCTAATTTGCCGGTGTAGGGATATTTAGTGCCGTCGGCCAATATTAAATTCACTTCATTATGCTCAAGACTATCATCTTCATTGGTGCGCATTAAATGCAAATATTCGTTTTCAGAAATATTGAAATAGGCAAGCATTGTATGCAGGTCAGAAATGGTAGTGAGTAATGAACCGTTGGAAAGTAAACTGCCTGATTTGAGTGGTAGTCTGTTAATCACACCGTCAAAAGGAGAGTGGACTTTGGTGTAAGAAAGGTTTCTGAGTACTGCTGATACCTCAGCTTTTGCCTCTTCTGTTTTAGCTTTTGCTGCATTAAATTTAGCTTCAGCCAGCTCGAGTTCAGTTTTAGAAACAATATTTTTAGTGACCAACATTTGCACTCTTTCCATCTCTACTTCGGCCACTTTAGCGTCAGCAGCAATACTATTAAAGGCAGCCCTAGCTTTTGATAATGCAATCTGTAGCTCATCGTCATTGATGGTAAATAACAGCTGGCCTTTTTTTACTGTCTCTCCTTCGTCTACGTGAATCGCCTGCAAGATGCCGGATACACGCGCATGAATTTCAACGTTTTTTCGGGCTTGAATATCTGCAACGTAATGAAGCTGTAAGGATGTGTCTTTCTCTACAACCTTTATTACAGGGTATGATTTGGGTTTATCATTGGCATTTTCAGAGGCTTTGCCTGGTGTACAAGCTTGCCAAAGCAAAAGTGGCATCGCTATTAAGTAGTTTTTGAACATGATTTTTTTAAAAAAGATTTATTGTGGCAAAAGGAAGGTAAGCTGCACTACACGTTATTAGTGGTCATTTAAAAGATAAAATTTAGCACACCAAAATTGTAAGACTAAATGGCTTAAATAAGAACACTTAGTGGTATCAATAGCGTGGCACTATTCTATGCGAAATGGTAAAATGAATTTTTGAAGGTTTCGGTTATCGAGATGATTTTATTTGCTGTATTAAAAATGTAATGCAAGTAAGGTGCTCTCGATAGCGATAGAGAATTCTTTTTTTTACGGCGTAAGAATAATCCTTGAATATCCTTCATAATTGCAGCTTTGGCGCAAAATTTGTTTTTAATGCTTTTGAATCGATATGATAAACTAAACTCGCATTCAAACTAGGCGCAGATTTACATTTTAATTTAATGTAAAATTTGCTGCGAAGTACTACACAAAAAAATGAAGTGCAATTACCAAAAAAAATGATTGGGAAAGAGTAACCCTTGTAAAAAGCTAAACAAGGTATCCTTATACTGATAAAATAATCGTGAGGAGTAGTTGCTAATGAACAGATTTGAATACTGTTGGGAGGCAGAATGTTTTAATCCATTTCCCGACAATCGCTCAGATACGGATGAAAAGTATTTGTTTCTTTCTAATCTGCCTTTCAGAGAATGATGATGAGGTACAGCATCTTCAACTTGATTAAGTACTTCTTGTGCTGATATACTTGAAAAGCTCTTGTGTACTCTTTCTTGGTGACCATCAATATGTTTAGCTTGGCTTTCTATTCCTGTAACGGTAATTAGAAAACCAAGTATTATTAATAAAAAGACGGCAAAATGCTTTCTCATTTTTACAAAGCAACGAGAATTCCGTCGAAGAACGAGTTAAAAAGAAATAAAAATTCGTTAAATACAAGTGTTCATTGGAGAAGTGGTTGAAGTATTAGTCAACTTGTGGCTGTTTTTTCCGAAAGGTTGGTATTTGGTGTAAAGAATATTTTTAGGCAAAGCCGAAAACATTAAGAATAACAAAGGAGTTACGAATGAACGTAACTCCTTTCCTTCTTGGTGCTAATATAGTTTTCTGACAATATTAGTAAGTGCAAACGCCATCCGTGTGGAATTCGCAATTTTGTCTGATTTCTTCAGGGGTGCTACCGTTGACAGTTTGAGATTTACCTTTAGGGCATTCGCATTTAGTTAATTTGCAAGAGGTCAGTGATACGGTACCGGCAATCAGAGCCAAAAGGATAATTTTTTTCATAGTGTTTTTTTAGAAATTTTTGGCGAACCTAATAAAAATTATATAGGAATCCTAGATTGGTAGTTGATGTTTTTCTGAAAAGTTAAAATATATATTTTTTAAATAATCGATATTGTTTGAATAAAGAATTTAGGTGTTATCTTAGATTGCCTAATAGGAAAAAAACACTGCCGAAGGTGGTTGATTTTGTTGCAGTACCAAGAATGCGTTCTGAGATGTTCCAAAGTTGCAAATTTTGGCGGGTCAAATTTGGTTTTTCGGAACACTTCAGGGTTTCAAGAGTAACAAATTAACAGAAAACAAAAGAAAAAAAGAAAGTACTAAAAGAATGAAAGTAATGATTTTGCTACATTACAGGCATAAAAAAACCACCTACTAGAGGTGGTTAAGTGCCCAGAACAGGAATCGAACCTGCACATCCTTGCGAATACAAGATTTTGAGTCGCATCTATAAATGCATTATCAAGCTCAAAACAAACACTTTTCAATTGTTGCAAATACAAAAGTTGTCTTTCTGTAACTTAAATGCAATATTGATTTAGTGCAAATTTTAGTGCAGTTTATTTTAAGCCTATTTCTTTCCAAGTTGAATTTCTTGAAGAAGAATAGTATTTCATTGGGATTTTATAAAGCTGTGCTAAAGTTGATAGCACAGGTGTTAGGTCTTCCTTTTTCATAGAGCTTACGTTCTTATTAAACATAATGTGATAAAATGATGCCCAGAAGATTGCGGCGTCATTAATGTTAGGTTTTTTACTTGGTCCAATAAGTGAATAGCAATATGTTTCCGAAAAAATCTTATTCGCCAAAATTTCGTTAGTTGCTGAACACGCTGAAATAAATAACCTCTTTTTATCCAAAACTGGCGCAAGTACTAAACATAATTCATCAAACGATACATTGTCAAGAGAAAAGCTCAAGCTGTTTTTACTACCATGGCACGAAATGTGCAAATATCTAAATTTAGATTCCTCGAATTTTTTTAGTAGATAATCAAATTCCTTTTTTGTTCTGAAATAGTTATACTCGCATTCGATATTCGAAAAGTTTAAAATGCCTGCTATTATTTCACCTTCAAAGTGACGATTTGACTCGTCCTCAAAATCTAAACTTTCTAAAATAAATACCTTTGGAATTGTTTTGTCTGAATCACTCATAATTTACAATTTGACTTAAAAAAAACGCATCAACGAATGTATGAAATTTTAATTTAAATACAATGTTGAGTAAATAAACAGGTTTTTAAACTAATAATATTGAAATATGCTAAATGATTATTATGTGAGAATTTATACTTAATAATATAGATTTAAACCATATAAATTTAGCAAAAATAAATATTTAAGTTATTCCTTGTTATTCCTAAAAAGCATTCGTACGTTTGTGGAATAATCAGGAATAACAAACTTATGGAAGCAAAAATATACACAGCAAGAAAGCTGCAACCCAAGGGGAAAGATTCGTCTTGGGTTCTCGAATTTAGACACCCAGTCATAATGGATTCGTCAGGTAAGTCAGGTAAGAAGATAAGGAAGGGTCTTGGAACAAAAGATGAACTCAAGGCTGAAGAACTCATAAGGCAAATGAATGTCCTTCTCGGGGATAAGACATACTGGGAACCATCTGCCAAACAAGTGGCCGAACAAAATTTTGACAGCGACATAGTAGCGATATTTTATGAAGGCTTTCGATACTTGGTAACGGATTATGACGCAATTCGCGAAAGAATATTGCCGCTAAAAACAAAACAGGAGGGATACTCCAGGGCATTATTGCTCGGTGCAACTGGTGCTGGTAAGACGACGCTGTTAAGGCAACTGATGGGAACAGACCCATTAGCTGAAAGGTTTCCAGCTACATCTACGGCCAGAACAACAATATTTGATACTGAAATCGTTCTTTCAGATGGGCTTTTCAAAGGTGTTATCTCCTTTTTAACTGAAAGTGAAACCCGGCAGCTGATAAAGGATACGATACACAAGTCAGTAATAGAATTTTTCAGTAGAAAAGACGATAGCCATGTTCTGAGGGTATTTTTGGAGGACAAGGATCAGCGCTTCAAATTAGGTTATGTTTTGGGCAAATTGAAGACCACTCAAGTTGATGATAATGACGAAGATGATGAAGATTCAGATTTAACCTTGGAACTGGAAAGTGAAGGTGTATCTAATGACGAACAGAAAAATCTTGAAGAGAAAATTTTATATTTTCTTTCCCAAATAAAGAAGATAGCGGCAAAAGTAATTGAAACCACAAATGACGAGTACAATGTGAAAGACGCCCTTAGTGAAGACGACAAAAAGCTGTATGAAGAAATTATAATGTCGAATATCGATGACTACGATGGAGAGGATATATACAATTTAGTTGAAGACGTTGTCAATGAGATAAAGGAAAGATTCAAGCTCCTTCCCCAAGATGAGCTAACTACAGAAAAGTTTGGTTGGCCTATATATTGGTATAAACAAAGTAACGATAGGACCGACTTCTTAGACTCGATACGTTTTTTCTCAAGTAACTCTTCTACACTGTTCGGAAAGTTGCTTACGCCTCTCGTTTCTGGCATGAGAGTAGAAGGCCCATTTAAGCCTCATTTCTTAAAAAACGTGCCTAAGTTGGTTATATTCGATGGTGAGGGTTTAGGACATATATCTGACACAAACTCTAATCTTCCATATAAAACTATAAAGAAGTTTGATTCTTCGGATGCTATAGTCCTTGTTGACAATTCTCAAAATCCTATGCTTGCTACTTCGTATGCAGTCATAAAGAGCGTTGCAATAACTGGGCATTCCAAAAAACTTTCTATTTGCTTCACCCATTTTGATGCGGTAAAGGGCGACAACCTACCTCATAGGATTGATAAGATTAATCATGTTTTTGGTTCAGTTGACCATCTCCTGGGGAAACTAAAATCAGAAATGGACTATGATGTCAACAAATTTTTTGTTGACCACTTGCATAATTCATCTTACTACTTATCAAGTATGGACGAGAAACTGGGAGAGGAAAAAAAATATAAAAGCACCATAAGTGAGTTAACAAAACTTGTCAATGGCTTAGAATTAGCAATAATACAAACTAAAAGCACTTGTACACCAGTCTATGATATATCTACGTTAATGTTCAAAATCAGAAAAGCCGCAATCGACTTTCACGGCAGATGGAATGGATATTTGTATGGGTCAGCTACTATACCTAAAGAACACTTTACCCGCATTAAAGCCTTATCACTTAGGCTTGGATATAGAGGTGACACAGAATACAAAGAGTTGATGCCTATTTCTGATTTCGGAAGTTATTTCAATGGTCAGATAAGTAATTTTTTGTCATCACCGATTAATTGGCATCCGTCAAATCCTAATGATGAGGAAAAACAAAGCTGTATAAATGAAATTAAGCAGAACGTAAGTAAAAAGATATTTGACTACGCTATAAATTCAATTAAATTAGGCAAACTGAATGAATGGCAGAGCGCTTATAACCTCAAAGGCAGAGGATCTGCAGATTTGAGAAGTAATGAGATAAAAATCATCTTCGATCAGGTCGTTCCTATTCCAACTGATGAAATAACCGTGTATACGAAACTGTTTTTAAAAGATATAATGAACCTAATTATTGACACAATAAAAGAAAGCGAAGGTAAAGTAACGTCGATATTTAAGGAATTGGACGCTTAATAGGTATTGGCTTATGGCAAACCCAGGAATTCGAATTCCTGGGTTTGTTATTGTAATGACTTTTAAGATCCTTATAATTAATCGAATCAGACTATGTGTATGAAGTTGTTTTGATGAAATAGCTGACAGGCTGATTAAGAAAAATGTCTACTGTATACTTTTTCCTTCGATTTATCTTTCCGTGCATTTACCAAAAATCAGATTTTTTGCATTCAAGTGATTTATTCAATTTTTCACAAAATGATCTTTAGCCATTCTCCGAGCTTGTTCAAAGAATTTTATTTTCAACAAAGTATTTTTGTCTGCCCCTTCATTTAAGAATTGGAGGAAGCCCATTTTCTTTAGTGTAACTTGATTTTTTAAATGTCTGAAATTTGCAGGAATTTCTTTAGCCGCGGGATCAACAATGATAATATATCTTTCCGCACTAAAGCTAAGCCAATCGTACAACCTGTCGTTTATATGTGGATCACCAAAACTATAGCCAATACAGTAAAGGTTTTTTACGCAGTTTAAATGACCTTGAAAAATTTTCAAAAACCAATCATCAAGCGTATGTTGAATACGATTAGAGTATTTATGTTTACCGGACATAATAGTCATTCTTAAAAATTGCAGTATACCATTCTCATCGTTATACGTTATTTCATTTGCTACTCTACCTCCATAGTTTTTCGTAGCAGCATCATTATTAATTAATTGTCCCAAATGGGTTATTATACCATCCCATGTTTTTTCATTTACTAATTTGAGATAGCCTTTCTTATCACCATGAACAAATAAATCCAACGCACCATGAAGTCTTGTTAAATTGATACCTACACCGCTTTGAAAAAATGAAAACTGATTGGAATCTATATTTTCTCTTGTTAGTCGTTCAAATGAATACCCATCAATATCCACAGAATCATAAAAACCAAACTTTATTGGCAACTGTAAATATCTAACAACAATTTCAAACAATAAATCATGATTTAAACTGAAGACCCATAATGGGCTATCTCTTGAAAACTCTCGTATAGGTGCAAATAACTCCAGCCGTTCTTTGATATAATTCAGATTTTTCTGGTGATACTCTAAAAGCAGGATGAGTAGTGCCTCATTATACCTGCCTAATAACCAATGTAATTCTTGATGTAGTTTAGGTTCGCGATTCCTTTGAACCTCAATTTCAATACGTCCTATAATTTCTTCGTAATTTAGTAAATCATCTTCTAATAGTGATCTTACTAAATCACTGATTTCTTCAGGACATCTATAATAAGGACTATTAAAGTTTCTAAGTAACACTCTTTTAAATGTAATTGACAGTTCTTCAACCAGAGGCATACCTAATTCAAACGAGGCGCCAGCCCCTAATAAAAAACCATTCATTTCCATCTTAGAATATTTAATAATAAAGTTAGTTGTCAGTAATAAGAATTAATTAGTTTTTACGAAAAAATTGCCTTTGGACTCAATCTTTTGATAGAAAATTCCTGTTTTAATCATTCATCAGATAATTGCCAAATGGAGTGAATATACTAACACAAATAATCTACTCAATCTTTGTATATTACTTTACATTTAAAAACCTAAATTAATTTACAAGCCTGCATATGCCTAAAACATTTATACCGTCCCCTTACCAACAAATAATTTTCGATTGGATTTTAAACGGTCATGGAAATGGTATTATAAATGCTGTCGCAGGTTCAGGAAAAACAACTACTCTGGTCCATGCAGCGAGGAGAATCCAAAGTAACAGGCTGTTGTTTACTTCTTTCAATACCCATATCGTAAATGAATTGAGACTGAGACTCCCACATAATTCGACGTGTAAAACAATACACTCAATTGGAAACTCTTGCATAAATCAAAAATTGGAAGTCGTAAAATGTACCATCAAAGAATCAAAGTACAAATCACTATGCAATGCCGCTGCGAAGCAAATCCATAATAATCTCCTGATAGAATATGAAAATAAATTAGCAACATGGGGAACTACACAGAATGGAGAATTTCCAGATGATGTACCAAAATTGGAATTGATAAAAGAACAGATAAATTCACTTGTTAGTCTTTCCCAATTGACACTTACTGAGGCGTCAGATATTTCCCAACTTAGGGATCTGATTTCCCATTATACAATAGATTGCCCGATAAACATTGAGGATGTTGTAAATGATGTGGAAGCAATCCTTCACGAAGGGGAACGAATTGCGTTGGAGGAGAATGTAATTGACTATAACGACATGGTTTGGCTCCCATACAAATGGAAGTTGCTTCCAGAAATCTATAATTGGATTCTCGTGGATGAAGCACAAGATCTGAACCGTGCACAATTACATCTGTTACTAAAAATGGTGAATGAAGAAACAAGGATGTTATTTGTTGGCGACCCCAATCAAGCTATTTACGGATTTGCAGGTGCAGATAGCCAATCCTTTGACAATATCAGAATCCAGACTAAAGCCCAAGATTTCCTTTTGTCAATTTCATATCGATGCCCGTCAAAAGTAATTGCTCTGGCCAAATTAATTGTTCCAATAATTGAAGAAAAAGAAGGTACTGATGAAGGTGAGGTCATCCCAGTTTCGGAAGATAAAATCATAGGTGAACTAAAAGAAAATGATCTTGTTCTTTGCCGCGCTACAAAACCTTTAGTAAGATTGTGCACACAATTAATTGCACATAGAAAACAGGCATCCGTTAAAGGAAAAGATATTGGAAAGTCGCTTGTGAAAATGATCAATGAAATCAATGACGTAGAGAATTTTAAGTTTTCTGATTTCATCACATTCCTTGAAGTGTATAGGGACGAAAGGTTAAATAAATTAAAAGCAAAGCCAGATACTGAAAAGCAAATCCTTGATTTTATGGATAGAGTTGGAAGCATTGAAGAATGCTACAATTTTTACAACCCTAAATCTATAAGTGAACTTACAGGCGAGCTTGAAAAATTATTTAATAATAACAATCCAGGCATTGTTCTGAGCACAATCCACAGGGCTAAAGGATTGGAGGCAGAAAGGGTCTTCATTCTTTCATTTGAACGATTACCGTTAAAATGGGAAAACCAGAAAGACTGGCAATTCGATCAAGAGAAGAACCTAAAATATGTTGCAATTACGAGAGCAAAAAAATCCCTTTATTTAGTTTCTGATAGTCCAAATAAACAATAGTATTGGAGTTAGTACTTAAGATATATTTTTAATATGGTCACAATATTATGTACGCATTATATTTAATCTCATCCAATAACTTGCGCGTATAAAACATTTAGGCATCATTATCGAATAGACAATTAATCAAGAATATTAATGATAAATAGCGGTAGAAATTAAAACGGTAAATCATCGCAGGCAGGACTGGGATGAACATAGCAAGAAACGTCCTGATTAATCTCTTTGATAAATTTTGATGAATTCCTTTCCGACGTTATAAGATAGACCTTGCGTTTTGTCCTCGTCAATGCAACATAGAACAATCGCCTTTCCTCTCCATTTTCAAACTGATCGGCGTTGCTGAGTAGAAGATTTAATATGGGGTCATCGCTACGTTCGCTTGGCAGACCATACTTTCCAGAATTACAATTTAGTAAAATGACGTAATCGGCCTCAAGCCCCTTAGCCGCATGAATGGTCATGTACTGGATATTCAAATTGGCTTGCAAGTTGTATTTAATCTCTACTTTTCCAGTCTCCCTATTTTCTGACAAGGAAAAATCGAGCTTGTTGTTTTCAAATATTTTTTTGTCATGGTGGTATCTACCAAGAATCAGGATTCGAGCTGTCGAAATGTCATTTGCTAAATAATTAAGTTCTTTTACAATTTCATCAAGAGCCTTTTTTATCGGGTTTGCATCTCTATCATGAAAGTGTGAAAAGCTTTTCAGAATGTGTACACCTGGGCCATTGTAATTCGATTTAGTTGAAAGGCTTTTTTTAATTTGGTTAGGATTTCTTTGAACGAAATTGGATGATATGCGAATTAGGTCTTCATTGAACCTATATGTTGTTGAAATGACAGAACGCTTAGTAACACCAAAGTATTTTTCAAAGTCCGTAAATAGAGAAATGTCGCTTCCAGTAAACCTAAATATTGATTGCCAGTCATCGCCGACACAGAATATTTTACAGCCTGGATTGTAGTTGAGCAGGGATTTTAGAAGATTATATCTCCCAAACGATATATCCTGGAATTCGTCAACAAGTATGTACTTAACGGGCAAATTGTATTTTCCCTCCTGAACAAATTTTGACGCACGGTTAATCATGTCATTGAAATCAATGATTTTTTTATCAGACAAGAATTTTTCGTAGTCGTTATAAATTGGTTCAAATAGTTCGATAAAGATTTCTGACCTCCGTTTTAAAAATCCGTCTTCTGATTTTTTGAGTTCTTGCTTAACATCTGAAACTGTTTTGTGGTTTGATTTGAGAAGTGTAAAAAATGTTTTGATAAGTAGTTCAAAATCACTGACATCTTCTTCTGCAGTTTTAGCAATCTTAGCCCATACTTCCTTCGCATCTAACGGCCTGAATTCTACCCCTAACTTTGTAAGTTTTTCCTCAAGATTTCTGAGAAGGTTCCTTTCGGTATTTTCCCAGGAAAATGTTTTTACCAGTATTGTTTTATGCTTGGCATGTAAATCATCCGCCCAGCTAATTTTCTCCTTGTATTTTTTGTTTGCATCATCATAAAGCCGTTGATTAAATTCTCCGGAGCTCGAATTACCGTAACGTTTAGGTACATTATTTTTTTTATCAACGCCATAATGCTCGATGTAAATTCTATGCTTAGTTAAGTAAAAATCTGGTTTATACTGCCGATATTGTGCAGAAGAGGTATTATGAATATATTCAGGCTCGTACTCGTACTCTATTTGATTTAGGTGCAGGAAATTTGCGATAAGTACTTCTTCGTGGCTTCGGCAAAATTGTCTTTCAATTGTAACATTGCCCCTATATTCAACCCGTATTTCCTTTAATGAGGTAATATTATTATCCTTTAAAAATACTGTGACATCTTCTTGTGTATTTACCTTGGTTTCATCTTGAGGGATTTTGAGATAGGCAATGAAAAATTCATTCAGAAGCGAAAGGTATTTTTCGTTCTTTCTTTGTTCTGCAAAACTACTTGATATTATAGCTGTCACTTTTTTCTCTTCTATTACATCAGGCCTACTGTCAGTAGCATGGCCAATTATATCCAACCCCATGGAATGGAAAGTCTGTACTTTCACATTTATCCCAAGTCCATGCCGTATCCTCTCGTCCATTTCTTGGGATGATTTTCTTGTAAAAGAGATGAGAACTATTTCGGAAGGATCAACTTTATAACGGTCGATCAGGTATTTAACTTTACCTGATACAGTAGTAGTTTTTCCACATCCAGCACCGGCTACAATTAAGTTGCAATCTTCATCAGCAACAATCGCATTTCTTTGCTCCATATCGAGTGGCTTTGATAGCACTGTCTGTAGATAATCTGCTTTATCTTCCAATTCAAATTTTACGAACGCTTCATTATAGATTTTTCTGTTGTGGTCACTGGAATGATAAACTTGTTCGAAGCCTTCAATACTTAAGATATGTGCTTCGGAAATATACCTATACAAGGACGGGATATTATTAATCCTTGATAAAATATCTGCAGCTTTAGATTTCCAACATTTGAGTTTGTAAAAGTTCAAGTATCCACTTTCAAATGAAGTAATGACTGCATACTCTTTTAGATTTGTTTCGATTTCCCTTAAACACTGTTCAAAGTCTCCCCAATATGTAGCAAACCAGTTTGCCCTGTTTCTCTTTTTCAACCATATGAAACCTCCAATGAAAATTATTATAAAAGCCAGAATGCAAATCAACAGCTGGTAAAAGGGCATATTAAAAATTTTGATAAATATCTATAAACATAGTACTGCATCTTCAATTGTCCAAATAAGCTATTACCTGTTTCCGTTTTATTGACTAACCAAAAGTTGAGGATCTGGAAAGTGCGTCTTGAAAATTAAAATTCGCTGGAGTTCTGCAAGAATTGAGCACCAGACTTCATGGTTTGAAATTGATCTGATACACTTGCGTATAAGATCAAAACAATGAAGAAAACAATAAACTCAAAAGCAGGAAGTGCATATGCTTTCCTTGATGCACGCACCCCAATGGCAAACAGCGATATGCTGCCGGTCAAACTTACTATTACCTTAAACAGTGCTCAATTCCGCATTGGCCTTAAGTTATACGCAACACCAGATGTGTTTGAAAAAGCAATGTCAGCAAAAGGCACAATAACAAAAGAAGCCAAAGCATTAAGAATTTCAATTGAACAATACCTTGAAAAAGCGAACAACATTTTGGATGAATTCCCACTCGCAAACCAAAAGATGTTCACCAATCTTTTCAAATCTGAAGCTGCACTAAAAGGAAATATGAAAACAGATATGGCAATTCTGTTCCAACAGAAAATCGACGAACTGATTGCTGAAGACAATGCAGGTAGCAAGAGCTTTTACGAACAGTCATTGGTGGCGTTTAAGCGCTACAAAACGAGCTTCTTTCTTGAAGACATTACACCAGCTTGGCTAAAAGGTTTTAAGATCTGGTGGCTGAGTATTGGCAACTCGGCTTCTACAGCACAGATACATTTCAGAAGCTTAAGGCACATCTTCAACAGGGCAATAAAACAAGGTTTAATTTCATCCGGCCATTATCCTTTTAAAGAATTTACGATTGGCTCAACAACAAAATCCAAAGACGTTTTGTATCCTGAGCAATTGAAAAAATTATGGGAGTATACACCAATAAGAAATGGTGAAGAGCGTTCAAAGGATTATTTCATTTTCCTTTACCTCTGTAATGGGATGAACATTAAAGATGCATTGAATCTTAAAGGTGCCAACATAAAAGGTGATAAGATAGTTTTCGTGCGTTCAAAAACTGCAAACACAAACCATGAAACCAAAGAGATCGTAATTCATCTTCATCCTGAAATAAAACGCATCATTGAAAAGTGGGGAGACCTGAATACGAAGGATTACATTTTCCCATGCCTTCGTGGAATCGATAATAACATTGAAAGGAAAAGAGTGAAGGATATTTTTGCAAGGAACTTGAACAGGGACTTACGTCCAATAGGAAAGAAGTTAGGATTCGAAGTTGTGCTTAACCTAAACCTTGCTCGCCACTCATATGCCACACGTTTGAAAATTGATGGTATCCCTACAAGTATGATCAGCGATGCTCTTGGCCATTCTTCTTCTACAGTTACCGAACATTATTTGAAAACAATTCCAAATGCAATGGTGCAAAAAATATCAGAATCTTTATTAAATTTTTGATACAAAGATTAGGATGTAGAGATCAGTTTATTATTGGTCTCTCAGATAGCCCAATGAGTATTTATTCTTAAATTGGGGTTGCATGTAGATATTTTCGCGTAGTCATTACAATAATTATCGTAATTGATTAGTAGGTTGATTTAACTGGTAATCTGAATAGCTATTTCCAGTCTACTTTGTATATTGCAACTATGACACTATCAGAATTTGTAAGGCTATATCCATTAAGGGCCAAAAATTTACCATTTCTATTTGGTGCCGGAACATCAGTTGCTGCAGGTATGCCAAGCGCTTGGGATTTAATATGGCAATTTAAGCGCACCATATATTGTTCTGAAGAACGTTACAGCCTTTCTTTATTCAAAAATCTATCAGACCCAGCAATAAGGAGACAAATTCAAAGCTATTTTGATTCAAAAGGTGGTTACCCTCCTGAAGATTCAATAGAGGAGTATTCTTATTACTTCGAAAAGGCATTTCCTCACCCGACTGATCGACGAATCTTTCTTGCAGAGCAGTTGAGCGGTATGCAAAACAGTTTTGGACATAAAGTATTAGGAATTCTTATGAAAAACAAGTTGGCGAACCTGATATTTACAACAAACTTTGATAAAGCCTTTGAGAATGCGGCAATTGATTCTTTTAAAAGGTCGGATAGTTTTTTTACAGCATCAATCGATAATAGCGAAACTGCCAGAAAGCTTTATTACGAGGGTACCAGACCCTTTATTTGTAAACTACATGGAGACTATCATTCTGATAAACTCAAGAATACATCCCCTGAGCTGCAAGGACAGGATGGGGAATTAAGAAAAATCCTCTTGCATAGCTGTATTACAAATGGTCTGATAATTATAGGTTATAGTGGAAGAGACTTATCAATTATGGATGTCTTGCATGAAGCATTAACACAACCCGTATCATTTCCAAATGGAATTTATTGGTTTATAGTATCGGGTTCCAAGCCATTACCAGCGGTAATTTCACTTATTGAAAGTGCCAGAGAGAAAGGAATTGATGCCAATTTAATTGAAATTGAAACTTTTGACACGGTGATGGCAGATTTAATTAAAGGTTTCAGCGATTTACCTATTAACGATGTTGACCAGCTAAATAGAAATTATTTTGTTAAACCAACATCATACCTGCCAGAAAAAGGAAAAGACTTTCCAATAATTCGTTTCAATGCGGTTACAGTGAGTGAGCTTCCTGCTGTGGCACGTGTTGTAAAATGTGATTTTGGAAATGAAAAAGACTTGAAGGAAATATTAAAATATAATACTAACTCAATAATCGCAACACGAAAAAAAGAAGGAATCGTGGGTTTTGGACCTGACTTGGAATTTGATAAGATTTTCTCTCCTTTTCATATTGAAGAAAAGGACATTTACCACATTCCGGATAGAGTCATACAATATGAAGATTCGTCCTTAAAGGGATTATTATCTGCTGGGCTTTTGATGGGGATAACCAGAGAACGCCTTCTAATGTGGACTAAACGTCGTGACAGGTACATTTTATTTCCAAATTATAAGGACAAGAATATGGACAATCCCGTATTCTCGAATCTTAAGAAGGAGCTTGGCACAACTTTAAGTGGTAAGATTCCAGACACACACATTACTTGGCTTGCTGCTGCAGAAGTGGAATTAACCAGAAAATTATCTGGATTTTTTTTGATTATTGCACCTACAATAATCACGACCAAAACAACTTCAGAGTCTGAGCGGCTAAGGATTGCCCCATTCGTTAAAGAAGCAACCGCGGGCTGGTATAATACTAAATACGATAATATTCTTGGAAGTTGGTTAGACATTATTTTTGAGGATAAAGTGGAAGTAACTTTTTCAGCTTTCCATCAGGATATTCAAGGAGTAAATGCTCAATATAAATTGCTTAGAAAGTCACCTTTCACCAAAAAAATGTAATAATGGAATTTCCAGGTTATAGTGTTTTCAATGAGCCAGAATTAATGTTCGATGCTTTGACGCCAAAACCATATAATATTCATCCATTAAAGGGATTAATTGAATATGGGCCTTACAGTTGGCAGATTGCCCCAATTAGTGAAATTCGTATTGCTGTCATATGCCCGATCGGATGCTTCCATATTGTTAAGAAACTAATTGGAGAATTGGGTCAGAATCATCATCCAAAAGAAAGAACAAAGTACTTACCTTCTTTTATTGGATTTCAGCAAATCTTCAAATCAAAGGTGGTTTTAAATGAAGAGGTAACGTCAATACAGTTTGATGTTCAAAAGATAATTTGCGGAAACAATAAACCATATATCAGTTTAAGTAATGAGCTTGCAATTGCTATACAAGCTATGGGAAAACAAAAACTTGATTTTGATGTCTTATATATTTACCTTCCTGAATCATTAAGTATAGGATTTAATGATTCGGAAACTGATTTCGATTTGCACGATTTTGTAAAAGCAACCACAGCAGTTCACAATATACCTACACAGATTCTTCGGCAAGGTAAAGCAATAGACTATCCTTGTCGTTGCAGTGTAATGTGGCGCTTATCTATAGCATTGTATGTAAAGGCCGGCGGTGTTCCATGGAAACTGGCTTCTTTGAATTCCGAAACAGCTTTTATAGGGCTTAGTTACAGTACAAGATTTAATTCGCAAACAGGACAATATGACTTTACAACTTGCTGCAGTCAAGTATTTGATTCAGATGGAACTGGTTTAGAATTTATTGCTTACGATACGGGTGAGGTTGCGTTTCGGGTAGGTGATAACCCATTCTTAACCCGCTCTGAGATGCGAAAACTAATGTCAAAGAGCCTTAGTTTATATCAGAAAAGGCATTCGGGAAGGTCACCCAAAACTTTGATTGTTCATAAGACAAGCTATTTTTCAAGAGAGGAAATTGATGGTGCATTTGATGCCGTACCTTCAAATATTAGTCTGGAATTATTGCAGATCGTAGAATCTTCAAATTGGAAAGGGGTAAAGTACCTGAAACAAGGATTATCAGCTACACCTGCTAACTTTCCTATTGAAAGAGGGTCTTTTTTTCAGTCTGGGCCACAGGAAGTAATGCTTTGGACACAAGGGAATGTCAGTTTGGCTGGCAAGAATTTTTTTAAAGAAGGAAAAAATATTCCTTCGCCAATCCTAATCAGAAGGTTTGCCGGTGATGGAGGTTGGGACCAAAATTGTCAGGCAATAATCGGATTAACAAAGATGAATTGGAATCATGATGCTCTTTACGATAAATTGCCTGTAACCTTGGGGTATGCCAAGGTGTTAGCATCTACCATAAAGAGAATGAATAATTTAGTCAATAAACCATATGAGTTTAGGTATTTTATGTAATTAAACGACCGAACCATTTATTTCGCGCAGATTTAATTACTGATTTGCGGCACAAATATGGAACAGAGTAAAGGCGTAGGGAAGGAGAAGAAGTATAATTGTTTATACAGGAAGCACTCAACAGTCTCTCTTGAAGAATATAACATAAAGGAGAGTTTTGGGGTATCGAATTCTTGTCTGCGCATCTTTTTTATAAACTAGCTTGTTTATAAAAAACTAGGTCTTAAATGACAAGTAGTTGCTCTTTAGATTGACATCTTAATGATAGAATATCAGGTACTATTGTAGCCTCAATAGGTATAGTAGTATACAATATTATATTTAGGTTTACCTGTAGGATATTCAATCATGGTATCCCTTTCAAAAAAAATGGACCTTTTGAGGTTTTTCCAGTAAAAAGGAAGAAATTTTACATGTCAATATTGACATGACATTACACCAATTCAATCCTGAATTTGTTCTAATCTAATGCTCCAGGATGAATTACCTACATCTGGAGTTATTAGTTCTGATAATTTTTAAAATCGATTACTTACTCAGTGATTCAAGAAATTTATTGTACTTTTTTAGAATGCATCTTTTGTCAGATAATGTTCTGGCACCAACCTCAAAGTTTGTCGGATTAATTTGTTTCACTGCCGTGTCCAATCCTGTGCTGAGCAACTCATCAATATCCACTTTCAATTTTTGTTGAATAGAATTAATGTGTGCGACATAGCTGCTGGTTGATTTAACCCCATTTCCCGGCAACCATTTTTCAAAATCCTTCCTTCTTCTAAAGGGAAATTTGTTTATTTTTTCCTGATAGAAATTATGGTACTTTTTAAGGTGGGATACAGCATTTCCACTTAACTTTTTATTGTTGTCAAATAATTCAGGGGTTAGTTTATTTATCGCAGGTTTCAAACCATCTTCCAGTAAAGAATCTATATCACAATTGAGTTTTTTCTGAATGCTCTTTAATCCTGTGATGTAACTTGATTTGCCTGCAAAGTCATTCGGAAACCAATTATTGAAGGCTTCCTGATGTTTTAGTTCGTTAAAGTCCATGGTGAATTTTTGGAGCCAAAAGTATCGACCAAATGCTTACAATCCAAAGAATCAATAGTTTACAATAGAGTAGGATGTGCTAATTTATAGGTAGGTTTCTAATTCTGCTTCCGTCTTTACATATACTTCCCTTGGTTTGCTACCAACTGCTGGACCAACAATCCCAGCAGCTTCAATTTGGTCAATTATCCTTCCTGCCCGGTTGTACCCTAAGTTCAGTCTTCGCTGTAAATTACTGGAGGAACCACTTTGACTCTGTACAATAAGCCTGGCACATTCCTCAAACAATTCATCCCTATTGCCAATATCTAAGACCTTTCCCTTTCCATTATCTTTTGATTCGAGGTAAGCAAAAAGGTGGCGGTGTGCCGGACTGCTGTCTGCAAGTAATTTTAATTGTTCAAGATCCAATAAACTAATAACAGGTTCTATATCTGATACATTCGTCCTTACTATGTTCAGGTATTTAAGTTTTGTAGAATGCCTCAGTGGCTCGATTGAAGAAACTTCAGTTGATGTGCATAAGACATCTTCAAGTGATTCTGATTCCTGCAATCCATCAAGTGATTGAATGCTTGTGTAGGAACAATCCAGCTTTCTTAAATTCTTTAATGCTGATAACGGTAAAAGAGAATAGATCTTCGTTTTACTGCAATCAAGTTCTTCGAGGTTTGAATGACCTATAAGTTTATCCAGGTGTTTTATTTTAGTGTTCCTGCAAATGAGGATTCTTAGATTCTTTAAAACTGATAATGGTTCGATACTTGTAATTGCACTGTCACTACAATCAATCCTTTTAAAGTCAACCAACAACTCAAGTTCAGAATAATTTGGACTCCGATCAATATCCAGTTCAGATTTGAAAATGTTTTTCCAGGAAGTAGAAAGGTCTTTCCACCATAATTCTAAGTACATAATTTATAAATTGATAAGATAAAATTAATGGGAATTAAGGAAGCACACTAGATATATTATTTAATTAAATTCAGATTCTAATTTACTATCTATGAAAGGATAAAAAGCATTTGAATTAAATAGTCTGAAAAACCGGAGACTATCGCTTAGTTGGGATTAATAAAAATAAAATGTAAGGTAATGAATGCTAGGAATGATTTGCGAAAAATTTATAGCAACTTGTAAAAAATAAAAGGCTACCGAATTGGTAGCCTTTTATATATATAAAATATACAAATAAAATAAGCAATTATTTTTTCTTAAGAAATTGCAAGGATAGTATATCATACAAAATGAATAACGCCCTTCCTACGCTTAATATCATTGTTAAAGTAGCCGATATAACAATATTGTTCAATGTAGAAATAGATAAGTTTTCTGTCATCAACCAAGAAAAATAAAGACCAAGAAAAATTATCACCAATTCTGCTATTGATTTTTTAAATACACTTACTATATTTTTATAATGGTCGGTTGAAAAAAAGAACTCTAGCGCATCATCTGCATCATCATACCCTTTAGCCTTAATGCTTGATTTAAATGTTACAATAATTGTTAGTGCTGCAAGGATAAATCCCGCAAGAGATACCGCTGTTCCAATTAAGCTGGATTGATAACTTAATATTTGCTCTTTCTCTATGAACTTAAACGGAATAATAGGAAAATATTTATTGGCAATAAATACAAAACAGACAATGATAAAGTCAATAGAAATAGCATGATTTAAATATAAATCAATGAGTAAATTAATTTTTTTGTTTTTCATATCTTTTTCTTTTTCATTTCAGCCTTCATAACTTCGAACATGTGCTTTGAAACTATTGTTCTGTATTTCGGGACTTTTTCTACTACAATTCTACTTTGAACCTTGTCTATTAATAAATCAAAAATCTCAAGTTTAAAGTTATTATCCTTATTCTCTGATTTTGCCTTAAGAATATTAAAGTATTTTAGAGTTTCCGGCTTATTTGTAAAACTATTGATAAAATTATTAATGGTTAAATTAGCTTCTTTGGTTTCTTCTCTTTGTTTATAATCAAACTTTAAATTCAATATCGCATACTCTGGAGTATAACTATCTTTTGTAATTTGCAATGCTGAATAACAATTATTATCGATGTTTTTTACTTTTTCTACATCGTTTTTATGTACACTAACATATAATTCTGCACATTTACCAATTCTATTTTTTAGCTTAGCCAGCTCATTCTTTGTTACTGGCCTGTAGTGTATTCCTTCTTTTGTAAAACCGCACTTCGAACCAATCATATCCCAATAATATAAAATGTCGTTTACTTTTGCCCCATACAAATTATACTCTATCGCAATTTTTTTTACCTTTTTGCTATAATCAATTATAAAGTGTGTGGTTTCAACTATTCCTTCATTTTCTAAGATTTCCAACCCCTTTGTTGAATCGTCAATTGTGTTCATTATTTCAGGCAACAAGTCAGCCCTAACACATCTTAACATCCCTTCAATAATTTTTGTACCGTCTACAGAAAATCGCACCCCTTGTATAAATATTTTCCTTTCGCCTACTTGTTGGTATCTCATTGCATCTTTTGTTTCTCCTAGTTTAGCAATTTGACTGAAAAACTCTCTAAACTGATTGCCGTCTTCAGCAATAAAATCTTCTTGAAATTCTACTTCAAATTCGTAATAATGAATGGTGCGATTTATAGTTTCCTTTTTAATCATTTGTTTATGATGTTTAGTTTGGCACAACGTACAAACAATACAAATAAACGGGCAAGGAAATCACCACGACTTTTAAAATATTTTTTTAATACTTATTTTACTTGATTGAACCTTAAATTTGAACATTAACACTAAAACAAAATATAATGTCAGAACAAAATTTTACCGCAGGCGAAGTTGTAACATTAAAAAACAACACACTTAGACAATACACGTTTATTAAAAATATAAACGAAACAACTTCTGAGCTAGTGGATGAGTTTGGTAAAACAATACAACTACCTATGATAGCCTTAAAAAGCACAGATGATAACGGTTTTAGCGTTTCCTTCAGCTCTATTTAAAGACTAGCTTTTCTTAGGGTACTCCCAATACTTTTCAGCCAATTGAATTAAATCAGATTCGGCTTCACCACACTTATGTAATAGCTCCAACAATTTTATTTTTTGGTCAATAATGAATTGTAATTCCATAACAATATTTTCATTGTTTCAAAGCATTTTTTAAAAAACTAAATTGTGGCAGCCTTTAGAATGGGCATGCTTTAAAACAGTTGTAACATTATTTCCTACTTAAATTTATTTACTCCCCATTTGTATCAAATTCCATCTCTCTAACGGTAAGGGTCACACAGCATCCTGAATTTTGTGGGGCTTCAATCATCAGTTCTCCATTAAGCACGACAGCCCTTTCGCGCATATTGGTTAAACCAATTCCATCACGGCTATGCAAGGTGTCTTTTACTAATCCGATACCATTATCTTGAATGCGCATTCTAAATGTTTGCTCACCGTAAAAAAGGCTAATCAATATTTCTGTTGCACCAGCGTGTTTCAAAATATTTTGAAATGCTTCTTGAGCAATACGATAAACAATCAACTTGGTTTCAGGGTATAAATTTTTTGGTTCACCCTCAATTGTAAATTCAGACTGAATATTTTTGAAGCGTTTAAGGTGTTCTAGATTTTGTTGCAATAGCGAATGAAGACTACGCGACTTAATGTAATTCTGATTTAAGGAATGGCTGATGTTTTTTGCATCTTGCAATAATTGATTTGAAAGGTCTTTTGCATTCGTCACAAGTCTTAAAACTTGTTCATCAGCACAAAAGCTTTCAATCTTATTTAGACTAGCAAAAATTAAACTTGCTGATTGACCAATATTATCGTGCAACTCTTTTGATATCTGGTTCATCATACGCTCATTCTCTTCGATATGACGCAATCTCGATTCGCTTAGCAGTTTATTCTTTTCGGTATTAATGTTGTTGAGGTTACTATTATGCCTGATGATTAAAAAGGTAATAATAAAGCCCACCAACATAAAAAATGCAGTGCCCGCAAAAAGCATTAGGGCAACTTGATTAGTAACCATTTGATTTAATCATTTTGGGGTATTGAATAAAAATTAGTGCGAAACAAAAATTGATAGCCATATTAATTATAATCAGTGAAAGTTCAAGAAACCAAAACCCCATCGTTTCAACACTAAAGAAGCGGTAAAGTATCCATTGCATAATGGAGAAACACCAATATGCTAAAAGCAGAAATGCAATCCAGAAGTGTGATGATGTTTTTAAATCGAAAACTTCTCTGCTTCGTCGAGAGACAATTTCTTCCATCAGATAGACTGAAAATCCCATAGTCAATATTCCTTGGTAGCCCAAAAATGTACTGTTAATTGAAGTAATAGAATGAATGTAGAATATTGTAAAAAGCCATACAATTAGATTGAAACCAATGAGAAAATTGATTCTATTTTTTGAGCGTTTTAGTTGAAAATGTACTTTGAAATAAAAACAAATTATTGTAAGATTCAAGATATGGAAAATATTATATACGGGGAGATTTGTTTTATAAATATTTGCAGAAAAAAATGCACTAAGCTCCCCAATAAAGGAACTTAGTGCAAACAATAAAAATAGTTTTAAAGCCTTGTCAAGTATCGTAAACCTTTTGAGTCCAATTAGCACAGGAAGCAAAAAGAAAAACAGATTAGCAACACTTTTAAAATAATATTCCATTAATCCTAATTGAATAAAGGCAAAGCAGCAGTGCCCGGGGGACAAGAATTTGGACAGGGCATACTGTAATTCAAGACTTCATTGTTCAGCAATATTGTATTCCCTTTGTAATCTACGCCCGAAATTAATAAACGAAGCGCATTTTTATTAAATCCTGCAGGAGTAGTATGTGGTCCATTATTGATATAGTCTAGACTGTGTGCTAATCTAATTTGAACATCTTTCAATGAGTCTGGATGATCAACACTATCCAGTAATCGACGCAATTCTGATGCACTAAATGTAAAAGACAAAACTGCACTATCATTTTGAGGGTGATTAATGCTCGCTAAATAACTTGTCACCATTTTATTTGCTGAATCTAAAGGAATAAAACTCGAAGATTGGTTAGAAACAAGTTGTTGCACTTTTGCTGTTTCGGTAACATTAGTTTCAGTTGTTTGAGCATTTTGGCAAGCGGCCAAAAACACTAAAGATAAAATCGAAAGCTGTTTTTTCATTTTTGGTTTGTTTGTTTTGAAGTTAAAATTGTTTTTTACTGTTAAAGTTGTTTTTCGTTTTATTTTCTGAATTATTTGATTGGGCGTAATGCTGACTTTCAATTGTGTAATACCCCATTCTTATAGCAGCAAGTACTAAGCCAATACGCGATGTGATTTGCAATTTGGTACACAATCTATCTTTTATCCCTTCTACAGTTTTATAAGTGGTATTCCATTTCACACCTATGTCTGCATAACTCAAATCGGAGCAAACGAGTTGCAATAATTGTATTTCTCTTTCATTCAAAATCGGACTTTTCTTATTTTCAATTAAGATGTTAGCAATAGCTTGTTCATTCATTATTTCATTGAAAAAATGTCCGTTAGTATAAACACATTTTACTGCATCTATAAGCTCTTTGCCGGTACAAGATTTTAAGATGTATCCATTTGCACCTGCTTTCACCATATTAATGATGTAAGACTCCTCAACAAAACTTGTTAAAACGAGGCAAGGCAATTCAGGCCATCTTTTTCGGATTTCTACCAATAATGAAAAGCCATTCATTACTGGCATATTGATGTCAATTAAACAAACATCGGGCAATTCATCTGCAAGAATCATATTCTCTAGAAGCATTTGTCCATTATCACCAAGGAGAATTACTCGAATTTCTTCACCTTTTTCAAGATAATCTACCATTGCATCCCTCATTGCAATATGGTCTTCCGCATACGCAACTTTAATCTTTGGTCTTTTCGGTTTCATAGTTGAAGGATTGGTTGTCAATATAATAAGAGCGTATGAACTCTGTATAAAAATCAATGACGCGACAAACATACTACCCAAGCAATAAATTGTGGCAAGGAAATCACCACGTTTTTTGTGTTTATTTTTTCAGACCTATTGTTTTTTAAGAAAATAATATTAGTGAACTAGAAAGAAGAAAATTTATTACACAAAAAAAAGGGATGCGATTGCACCCCTATTAAAAAATCAATTTTTGTTTCTTATTCCTTCATCACCTTCGCACTATACACATTCCCGTCTTCGTCTTTGATTTGGATGAGGTATAAGCCTGCTGACAGGCCGTTTAAGTCTATTTGTTCTGTTGTGCTTAGTGCAACTTTTGTACTGATTTTTTGCCCAACAATGCTGTATAGGCTCAGTTCTGTATTGGCAGGTAAGCCATCTATAGTAAGATAATCTTTGGTAGGATTGGGATAAATACGCAGGTTGCGATAAGCCACAGCATCGGGAATGCTGAGTGTTACATTGATGCTATCGCAGTAATATACAGGACCACAAGTAGGCGACCACAGAGTAGCACAGACTTTATACTTGCCTTTTTTTGCATAACTATGAAAGATACTCAAACCCTTGCCGGTACTGCCATCTCCAAAATCCCAAGTAACAGAATCTGCGGGTGTAGTACCCGTAAAGGTGAAAGTATTGCTACTGCTATTGTAGCTATAAGTAGCCAATGGCGCACCCACACAGCCACATTTAAAGCTGTACTTGGCTAAGAAAACATCTATTGATGTACCTGCCTTTTTTGTAAGATTGAAGGTGCTATCTATGGCCAGCCCAGACTCTGTATGCCCTGCCATATACAAGTCATCACCTTTGAATAGTAAGCCCGTAATCCCATCTAAAAACCCATCTCCTCTGGCTGTTCCAAGTTTTACAGTTTTGCCTGTTTTAATGTCCACTATCGCATACCAACCATCCTGACCTGGTCCACCAGTTTTCGGATGATTGACTACTACAGTATCTTTATAGGGATCTCCAAAATAATTTTTTAACCAACTAGTGCTACTAATAATTGCATACATATTATTTACTGAAAAGCCTTGAACGGTATTATTGGATGTGCAAACTCCAACCCCACCGTTTACTGACCATTTCCGAACACCGTTTGAATCCATCTTCATAATAAATGGCATTCCTAATACAATACCAGAAGTACATAATGGATTATTGAAACTATGCCCATTAAAATTATTGCCATGCACTGCCGTTCCTCCTAAAATAATATTACCAGAGTCTAAAATAGAAACAGGTCCGACAATCCCATTATATCCAACTGTATCTGTGTCAGCTTTAAACCACTTCAATGTTCCATCAGACATAAATGAACCAAGGAAAATTCCGTGGTCATTGTATAGTCCTTTTACAAATAAACTATCAGAAGTTGGATTAGGATAGGCATTTACAGAAATTATATAACCTCCATTGAATCTATTATACTTTATAAATGCATTAGAAGTAATAATGCCGTCCTTATAAGTGTAAGAAAAATCTTTGAGCATCGTCACCGATAATAAGATTCCGCTTGGATTATACTTAAGTACATAAGCTCCCAAACCTTTGAATGGAGCTGTTGAGGGAATAGTAAGACTACTTCCCAAAATTTTAGAACCTAGAGGCATTGTTACTAAGCAATAGGCATTACCTAGTTCATCGATGTCCATTGACATTGGATGGTAATCATAAATAGTTGTAACTACAGAATCTGGGCGGCGTAACCATTTATAATTGCCTGAAGTATCAAAGCAAATCAAACTCATCCTTTGTTGATAAGTTGTTGTTGGTGTTGTTGTATCGGAGTCGTAAAAAATAGAATAGCCTGTACCTGCTGCAACAAGCCCAAATAAATAAACATTACCTGTTTGCGTTACCCTTAAACTAGTTGTTTGTGCTGTTACTGCTCCAATAATTTTGCTCCATCTGTATTTTCCATTACAATCATAACTAACAAGCATAGTATGTCTGTCTCCAAGTCCCTTTCCATTGGGTAATGCAACAGAAGCCGCATAAGGAGCATTTTTACCCACTCTGCTTACCAAATAAATATTACCATAAATATCTGTAGCCATATCTTCAACACGGTCGGTGTTGCTATTAGAGCCTTGTGTGACGCCCCATTGCCAGGTTTGCGCCTCGCAAATTGAAAACTGAAAACTGAAAATTATAAATGCTAGCAGCGTGTAAAATATTTTTTTCATTTTTTAAAGTTTATTCATTTGAAAAAAAATATCGCTTTGATTTTTACTTTAAAATTAAAGCAATTAATTGAAAATAAGTTTTGCAGCCATTTGGCTGCAAAACTTATTTAATTTAAAATCTACATTACTTCAGCTTATCGGCTAATGCTTAGTAGTGTGGTTTGTACCACTTTTTCACCAGAGAGTAAGACCACTTGGTACAGACCCGAAGACCATTCACCAAAATGGATTTCTACCTCGCCTTCTGATTTATCCATTGGATATTTCACCAACCTACGACCCACCATATCATAAACAGCTAAATAGCGAGCTTCTGCTGGAACATCCGTTCCGTAAGCATAAGTAACTATTGTATTTTGCTGTGCAGGATTAGGAGCTACAGACAACTTGGAAGGACTAGCTAATTTGCCCAAAGTAACGGTATTGCTATCTGCTTTTCGGAACAATACAGGACCAAAAGGACAGTTTAGCGGTACACTAATTTTTTTGGTACAAGTAGCGCCTCCAGGCAATGTAATGGTTACCACAAATTCGACCAAAGTACCTGATGGATAACCCGTAGGTGAGGGTGCTGTCCACTCAGCATTGAGTGTAGTGGGTACTCCATAGCTTAGTGTAGAAGGTGAACCAATCATGGTTACAAAACCACCCATACTGCTACCTATACTATAAGGCACTGGGCCTCCAGTACCCCAATAAGTGGCAGAGAAACTAATGGTAGCCCTACAACCTGTAGTATAGCTAATACCAATAATGCTCAAATCTAAATTTTGACCGCAAGAATCATTATCACATTGCACATCAAAGTTCATCTCTTCGCTAGCGGCATCACATAGACCATTATCAAGGTACAAACTGTAAGTACCGGCTGTACTAAAGGTGTAAGGAGCAACAAAGCCAGTGCCACCTGCATCTACAACATAGTTCTTACGCCACTCCCAGGCAGTAAAAGGAATAATTGGACCACGGAGTGTAAAGTCAGGATCTGGACATAATTGATAACAACCACTTGGGAAAATCCACAAATAACCTTTAGGGTTTTTCGGAATATCCGTTTGTGCTTCGGCAGTACAACCAAATGGATCAGTTAAAATAACTCGGTAAGCACCACCTTCGTTCACACTGATGGGTGAACCACTCATACCATTACTCCAATTGTACACACCTGTAGAGGCCGATGTGGCGGTCAAATCTACTTGGTAGCTAGCACATGATATCATATTGAAACCGATAGTAGGCGTAGCAGGAAGATCGTGTACTTCTACTGTAAATTCGGCAGAGGTTTTGTAACAAGAGGCAGCGGGAAAAGTAGTTTTTACCACCTCAATCGTTACCCGATATTTATAGGTGCCTGAGGTGCTGATGCTTTCAGAGAAATCATAATCGGGCGCAATGCCATCAGTAACTGTTGACCAAGATGAGCCGTCATAGCGCTCCCAAACATAGGAAACTATACCTGTGCCGGCATAAGCATTGAGAACAAATGGCTCACCCACGCAAACATCGTGCTTACCACTGATGACTACATCGGGAACACCTGTTACATTCACTACAACTGGTGCTGCGCTTTTCCCAATACATCGATTAGCGTCCCTAGTTTCTACCCAATAATGCCCTGGCTGCGGAAAGCCAACATTATAACTATTGCCAGTGGTCGTAGCCAACCGGGTATTCAAATCTCTGATCCAAGTGTAACTTGTAGGAGAACCTGTTATTGTTCCATAAGATAAAGTAACAACTTCATCTGGACATGCTAAAGTAGGGCTAGCTGAGATAGTACCATTAAGTAGGTTTGGAAAAACCTCTACATTCTGAATAGTACTTATGTTCGAACAACCATATGCGTCTGTTACAGTTAAAAAAGCACTATTCGGTTTAGGTACTGTTAACCCTGTAAAAGTATAAGTCCTTTCAGGATTAAAATTTGTTGTACCATCTCCAAAATTCCAGAAATGGGTTAATGTAGCTGGGTCGGGTGTTGAAGTGCTTACAAAATTAACTGGCGTGCCGTCGCAAGTAGGTGTGTACTCAACATTGAAGTTAGCTACGGGTAGGTTTGGTACGGTTATATTCAAAACAGCTGTTGAGCATACATGTGTACCAAAGGCTCCAGAAGTTGTTTTTACAAGTTGGTAGGTATGTGTACTTCCAGGTGAAAAAACTTGTGTTGCAGAGCCGGGTGGACCGTCAATATTCCAAACTAAAGATGTTCCTGTTTCTCCAGAAGCTAAGTTAGTTTTATCTATAAAAGTAACTACATAGTAACCCGAACTACATACCATGCTATATTCTGCTTTGATGTCCATTGGCACATAAACACGAATACGCTCTTTGTACACACAATTCGCGTCGTCTGTAGTGTTTCTGTAATTCACTGTGTAATCAAATTCGTGGTAGCCTACTTTGGTTTTATCAACAGTAAGTGTAGCTGCTGTAAATGGAGATACATCTGTTGCTGTGCCTGTATGGCTTACATTGTCACCAACCGAACGCGCAGCCCAAAGCCTTCCTTGATAAATTGGAGAAGGTGTTTCGGACACATAAACCGTAGCAAAATCGTTACAACCAGCATCATAATCAAATGTATTGGTTCCAGCAGTTGAAGTTGTATAAAATTCAGTTTCGCCAATCGTTGTGCAAGCAGGTGGACAAGCAATAATCCAAACTCCGTATATTTTGGTTTGCGTACAACCTGCTGAATTAGTTGCCGTAATCTCATACAAATATTCTCCTGGTCCAGAAAATACTGGTATTGTAAGGGTTTCAGTAGCTAAAGTTGGACCTGAGGTAGCTAATGTTGTTAAGTTTTTAACTGTAAGGCTACAAGTTGGACAAGTATTTACTGTAATGTACTCAATGCTTGTAACATCTGTACACCTTGTTCCCCCGCCAACAAATGTTATTTCGGGCAATGCATCAATAATTACACTTTTTGAAAATGATACATCGCCTCTACAACCATTAGGATTTAAAACCTTTCCGGTAATATTATAGGTTCCCGCAGTTTTGTATTGATGAGGCACGCTCAAATCCAAGGAACCATCGCCCCAACCGTTTATTACAAGCGTTCCACCTTTAAGGTCGGTAGTAGTTACTAGTCGTGGATCTACATATTCATCTACGCAGTAATTGCTCTCAAAATCGACAATTGGCGTTACTTCTGATAAGGTTTGTACGTCAATTTCAATTTCATCATTGATGATAGAACCGCATTTAGTAATTTCTACTTTTAAAGTACAAATTCCTGTCGTTGGGATTTTTTGATTCCAAAGTATGGTAGGATTGCTGGAATGTATATTCGCTACAACGCTTCCTGCTTCAACAGGGTCAATTGTCCATTTGTAATATTCTCCATTAGTAATAGCCTCGCTATACGTTTGGTAGGTAAATTCACAAGGATCTAATTTTCCTGTAATGGCTGGAGTAGTCAAATTTGTGGTTAGTTCTTTATCTAACCAAGGTCCTGCGCACATTGGCGCTTTTTTTCCTACACGCCTTACGCTAATCGTCCAATCCGTGTATGATGGGTCACCGGTAAAAGAAACAACAGAACCAAAAGTTGTATTGAATGTTCCAGACCCAAAAGGACTTACTGACCATTCAAATATACTTTCTGCTTCACTGCTTTCGGCAGTGTATTCATAAGGAACGCCAGCGCAAATTTCTGCTTGTCCTGTAATTTTATCAGGCATAGAAGGCAATGGCTCTACCACTACTATAATTGGTTCTGGCCAGCAGAAAGCACCCTCAGCCCAAAGACGGTAAGTACCAGGCAAAGTGAAGGTGTGCGGGAAGGTAGTTGCAGGGTAGGTAATTGAGCCTTCAGGACCTTCTAATCGCCAACTAGCAAAAGCTGAAGTGCTCAGCGAATAAACATCGCTTCCACCTTCACAAAAAAGCTTCCCGCCAGTAATAGTAGGTGGTGCTTCTAAAGTAATTGCCAAGCTTGCAGTACCTGTGCAAGTCAGCAGCAAATTATTACTGTAATTACAAGTAAGGGTAATAGTTCCAGCTGATGTTCCTTGTACAATCACCTCGTTAGGCTGATCGCTAGGGATAATAACCGCACCAGTGCCTCCAGCCGTTACCGACCAGTTATAATCGGTAGCAGGCCATTGTGGCAATGTGTAGCGATATTGTTTGTCGGTGCAGATAGTGGTTTTACCTGTGATGGTTCCAACCGCTTTGATTACCGGAACTTTTATAGCTGTTTTAGATGGGCAATCGACTGTGCATGTTGTACCATCAAAAATAACATAACCATACCCATCAGGCCCTACAGCATCCCATTCTATTTCTATTTCGCTTGGGTATGGTGGTGTGCTTGGAGTTATAATAGTACCGCCAATCACATCCCAATCGTAAGGAGTGCAAGGGTCAACTACAGAGTATTTGACAATAGAATTTTCGCAAACTACAGAAGGGCAAATAATTTTTACACCCGCATGCTCATCAACAATAATATTCAATTCATATTCCGAAGTGCAATTACAAGCATTTTTTACAGTAAGTTTCACACGATAACTTCCTGCTGTTGTAAAAATGTGTGTTGGGTCTTTTTCAGATGAAGTTGTTCCATCTCCGAAATCCCAAAACCAACTCACCAATTCTGTTCCTCCGTTGTCTATTGACATGTCTTTGAAAATAATTTTATCAAACAGACAAACATTTAGTGGAACAGGGAAAACAATAGTAGGGTCAGACATTACTTGGAAATCAGCTCTTGGTTTTTTAATAATATCCAAGCAAAGCGCTTTACGGCCTTCACAGCCACCAGCACTGGTTTCTATTACTTCCACAGTTCCTGAACCAGAAGCACCCCAAACAACAGTACAGGTATTTCCTGATGGCGTAGCAGTACCTCCCGAAACAATCCATGTGTATGTGCTACCAGTAACATTAGGTGTTGAATAAGTAACCGTGCTATTTTCACAAACTTTAGTACAAGGAGCGGGTTCAATATCAGTACCCGCAGGGTCAATACCTTCAATTTGACAGCCGACCTCTACATCCCAAGTAAGTAGGGGCTGAGGGCGAGGCAATACCTCTACATAATGATACAAAGTTTCGACAACTGATGTGCCGTTTTTTACAATGACCGTTATAGTTGAAGAACCTGGTACCATCCATTCGATTGTACCTTCGCTTTTGCCACCAACGGTTTTGGTGATAAGCATACTTCCTTTAGAATCTACAGACCATTCGTACGTATAGGTACTTGTGGCTGTAATAGAATATAGAGGCTTATCCCCTTGGCATGCTGATGTTGGTCCAACAATAGTTGCAGCCTCGGCAATTTGGGGAATAAATAAAAAAGCGGCTATCAGCAAAATGCAGAATCGCTGAAACCGTTGCTGAATGAAGCCGAGCTCAAAAAGCCAAAATGGTTTAATTATAAGTTGTTTCATAAAATTTTATTTTAAATGATGGTTTTAAAAAGCGAATTGAAAATTCATCCATCGATGACAATTCCAAATAGCTTAGACAACCGCTTGACAATAACTTTTGGTTTGCCAATTAAATACTGAACGAGGTGTTTCATAGGCGCGTATATTTAGAGATGAGGAATTCGTTCTTTTAAAAACTCCATAAAGCCGCAGCACTATTTCTGCATCAATATGCAGATAAAGTGACTTTCACATACTCGTCAATAATTGGGGGTAAGAGGTCGGGAATTAAAATCTAAAGATGGTTTATTGGTTCGCGCAACTAAAAGACTTAATACAATTACCTTGAATTACAGAGAGATCATTTTTGATTTATTTTAACAATACAAACTTAGTATTGAAGTGTCTTAGGTTGGCGCGGAAATCACCACGTTTTTTGTGTTAAATATTTAGTCTGAATAAATGAATGGACGAGCATAAATTCAAAATAGGAAATGATTGAAATGCTTTATTGAAAAGGTTTTTCAGGCGTTTTAAAGATTTTTATTTAAATGGATTTTTACTCTTTTCTTTATTGAAAAGACAACAAAATAATATACACTAATACAACTGGTTTGAATACTTTAAATAAAAAAGCAGCTCCATAGAATTTCTTATGGAGCTGCTTTAGTCTATAGAGTATTTGCTTACAAAATCAGTTTTGGGAATCTACTTCTTTGTGATGTAGTACTTTTCTTTTGTACCGTTTTCCTTTTGCAAAAGGATTAAGTAATTTCCAGGAGCTAAATTTTTGACATCAATTTTTTGTTTAGAATTATGATGAGTGCTCATTACTCTTCCTTGCAAATCCATTATGGACAATGTTTTCCACTCAACATTTGAAGCGATATTAAGTTCTCCATTTGTTGGGTTTGGATATACAATATTGCTGTTTAATTTATCTGCATTCTCTTCATCAATATTTGTTTTCTTAGCAGTAAAAATATAGCCAGTAGTTGAGCAAGCTAACTCGCATGTCAATGGAATAGTTGGACTGATTACAGGAACTACATATGGCGTTCTTACAGGACCATTCCAACAATAAACAATAATTGATGTGGGCACAGGCGAGGGAGGAGAACTTAAGCATGGTGTGGACACAGAGGTTACAGTTCTTACACTGCCATCTGCTTGTAAAATATATTCTGTCACACAACATCCATTGCCATCGCATGGTATCACTGAGTACCAGTTAGGATGAAGTCCAGCTTCTTTCCCCATGCACAAAATCAAATCTGGAGTGAGTCCAAACTCAAGAAGATAGTAACAAGATGATGGTTTGCTGAGCACTATGTTGCCACCTAAATCTACAAGCAGAAGCTTTGATATTTTTTGCATCAAGGTTCCAACGTGGAAACAAGCTAGATTACAAGATGGGTCTGTACTAAGCGGCTCAATATACTGGTCGATTAAGCGTACTTGAACTTTACCATTACAAATTCTTGTTTGAATATTCAGATGGACATTAAACAAGCAATATGGCATTAAACCATTAATGGTTTGATTGTAATAAACCTTTTTTTGAATAGGCCCCCAAACATTGGAGCAGGTGTCGCAAACGCTGGATTGCGCTTTTACTGTTGTTAAGCCAAAAGAACCTAATAATAGAACTACAAATAAAATCCTTTTGAACATGTTTACATTTTTCATAAAACAAATTTTATTGGTTTAAAAAGATACGTTCTTTTTTTACGCCCTACTTTTTTCTAAAGGTGTTCGGGTATTCCTTTTGAAATTGATATTGTGAAACACTCCATTGACTTGAAACTGAAATATTTTTAAGAACCTTTATTTGAAAGGGTTCTCAGAATGAATTTTACAGTACAAACTTAGTTTAGAAGAAGCTTAGCTTGTCGCGGAAATCACCACGTTTTTTGTGTTAAATATTCAATCAAAACAAACAAGAAAGTTAGTTTGAATTCAAAATAGAGAATGATTGAATCTCTTTATTGAAAGGTGTTTTCAGGCTTTTTTAAATAACACTATTCAATCGCAATGTTGCCTTTTGGTTTATATTCGGCAAGAAGTAAAGTTGAAGTCAATACAGTTTCGGAGAAAAAACTGATAGAGTGTTTGCAAATTAATTACTAGAAAAGTTGCTTAGTTTAAGCCTTGGACAGGTAGGATATTATTTTCAAAAAGCCATTGAAAAAAATCCCCGTCAATACTTTCAATAAGACAATGTATTTCTTGCTGTGAAAAATTAATCAAACTTGCTTTCATCGCATCAAGTCCTTGATGAAGGAATAAATTTTGCTCGTCGATAGAGAGGTAGAAGCTAATTTTATTTTGCATCTATGTAGATGTATTGAGCTGCGAATATAAATCTGCAATCAATACAACAAGCGTGGAAATCACCACGATTTTTATTGAAAATATTCTATGGTACAGTTTGTGAGGTGTAATATTTGTAACATTGTTTGTTTTCTATGGAGCATTTACTTACCCATACCGAAGCCCTGTTAAATCATATTTTTTGGTTTAAGCAGGATTTGAAATTAAAACCAACCAAAGATCATATCGGTTCAGCCATAAATTGGACTGATATCGCTGATCGTAAACATGATTTTCTACGTGAATTAATAAATACAGTTGGCTCATGGGTATATAGTAAAGATAAAGCACGAAGGATTTTAGACGAAAGAATGAGGGCGACAGGGGACGTTGCTAACGCTTCAACATTTTTAACCACCCAAGCATTTTCCAAGTTCAGACCTGGCCATCCGCAGGGTCAGTTTGGAGAACTATTGTTATTTAATTTTATACAACATTTTTTTCAAGCTGTCCCTTTATTACGAAAGCAACGAATTACAACTTCTAATGGTCATGAGCGATTTGGCGCAGATGCTATTCACTATTCTAATGCTGATGGACACATCTAATGCTGATGGACACACTTTTTACCTAGGAGAATCCAAGTGCTATGAAAGCAAGTATCAATTTGCGACAGCATTTGAGGCTTCTCTTGCCAGTATTGTAAACACAGTTAATACATTGAATAAAGAGTTAGACTTGTATGTTTATGACGATTTTATTGAACCAGAGCTAGAAAGTATTGCTAAACAGTATAAGGCAAATACTTTGAAAAGCCCACGAATCGAACTTGTTTGTATTATTGCGTATAACGAAACAACTCGGATATCGGGAGGTAATGAGGACGAAATTAAAGCGTCAATTAAATCAATAATAGAAGCAAAATGTAACAGTCTTAAAGCTGATGTTTTTCATAGTGTGGATGTAAGATTACTTGATAGAATCAATTATATTGTTTTTCCTATTTGGAGCTTGGACACCCTTTTAGATGACTTCCAAAAATATGTCGGGTCATAATGGAACTTTCTGATAAACACATAATCACATTGAATGCCTTACTCCACTATGAGCATTTAGATGTCGCAGCTAAACTTGGTTTTATAAATCCTAATTCATTACCGATTTCGGACAAGTTGCTTTTCGCTTCAATTGGCTTGATTGATGATATTTCGCGATCTTCTCACGAAATCGCTAGTAAGATTGTTGTTACTGCAAGCGCAATATTGTGGACATACAAATTACCACACTGGGAAGGTCTTAAAGATTTTCTTATAACAGCTTTAAATAGAGCTGGATTATCTCCTTCTGCCATTATGGTTGATGAGCAATTTGACAGGGAAAGTAATAAGTTTAGTGCAACTCAAAGTCTAATTAACCAGATGGCGGTGACTATTTATCAAATAGAGCATGAGGTATTTATTGCGGATAAAAAATTTCTTTTGACTAATTTCCAAAAGCGTGTGTGGGAAAGGATGGGGCAAGTCAAGCTTTTGGGAATTTCAGCACCAACATCAGCAGGGAAATCTTTTATAGTATTGCTCAAATGTATAGATGTAATCCTTCGTGAAGGTGGCAATATTATTTACATTGTCCCAACTCTAAGTTTAGTTGCCCAAGTTTCTGCCGATTTTAATGAACAGCTTAAAAAGTTCTCAATTGAAACATACCGAATTTCTACAACCTATAATGAAGAGGATATTGGAAGGAATAAGGTTTATGTTTTGACCCAAGAAAAAGCTATTTCTGCATTTTCACAGAGTGAAAAGCCGTTCAATAATGTGAAAGTCCTAATTGTAGATGAAATACAAAATGTAGAAAAGGTTTCTTTTGAGGGGGATCAACGATCAAAAACTCTTTATGATACATTGATTGAATTTCGTCATTCGTTAAACCCTGATTTGACAATTTTGGCCGGACCGCGTGTTGATGGTTTGAAAAATATGGGAGTGGAGGTTTTCAATGAAGCAGATTCCGAAGAAGAAAAAACCAAGGATTCACCAGTTTTAAATATTACTTATTCTATATCGAAACTACGAAACAAGTATTTCCTAAATCAATATAACGATGTCTTAAAAACGGAACACAAAATCCCTATTGAAGATGATTCAATAATTCAAGGATACGGTGGGGCTCAATACAGGGATAAATTTATACATTATCTACACGAATTTATTAGTCGTCTAGGAGTCGGAACGAGAAATATAATATTCTCTCCTACAACAGGACAGGCTCGTTCAACAGCTATAGGTTTATCTAACCTAACCAATAGCGTTATAGATGATAATCGTGTTCATTCATTAGTAAAATATATTGAAGACACAGTACACGTTGAATACGATTTGGCTAAGACTACTCCGAAAGGAATAGTCTATCATCATGGAAAGACACCTACACATATCAGGTCAGCTATAGAAAGAGCTATACGGGATCGACTAATTAGCAATGTTGTTTGCACAACCACGCTTATGCAAGGCGTAAATTTACCAGCCCAGAATGTAATTATGCGCAATCCTGATTTAGCAATTAGGAGTATAGATGGAGCTAAACCTAAACTTACGCCTTATGAAATAGCTAACTTGCGTGGTCGTGCAGGTCGTTTGCTTAAAGACCTGATTGGACGTACCTATATTCTGGAAGAGGATTCATTTGAGAAAGATTCTGATCAGGGAGAATTATTCCCAGAGGCAGAAAAATCTTTGAGTTGTGGATATGGTGAAAAATATGCAGAGCATAAACAAGATATTGATTCTTCTTTGCTTCGACAGGTAGTTTTGACCCCAGAAACAAATTCTTACGGCTTTCTTGTAACTTATGTTAGACAAATTGTTTTGAAACATGGCGAAAGGAGCAGGGATCGACTTCTTTCTGTTGGGATTGATCTTAGCCAAAATCAAATTAATGATATAGCTGGCGGACTAGAACAAATGCTGTCCATTCCCAAAGAAATTTGTTATAAAAATAGGTATTGGGATCCGTTGGATTTAGATAAAATTTACCTGCAAAGAGAAAAATATGATTTGCCAACTAATATCGCTGATCCTCGGATTGAAATTAAACTCGAACAAATTCTGACTGGATTTATATCAGATTTCCCACAGTATTATTATAAGTATTTTAAAGTCGATGCGTTGCTTTTACATTCAGTATGTATTTCAGCAAAAGAATGGATGAAAGAAAAAACACTAAAGGAGATTTTAAATAAGCCTTATTTTGATAGTTCCGACAAAATTGATGATCGAATATCATTACTACAAAGACAAATATCTTTTGGCTTACCGATGCTTTTAAAACCTCTTTACGACATGAAGGTTCCAGAAAACATGCTATTACGTTTTATCGAAATAGGTGCTTATAGGCCTATAGCAAGGAAGATGATTGAACTTAATATTCCAAGAGAAACAGCAATAATGTTGTCTAATAATTATTTTACTCCTGGAGAAAACACAATTGAAAACTTGGAGGATTTCATAATTGCTCGGTTACAGCGGATTAAAGATAGAGTTGACTATTGGGTAAAAGTACAATTTGAACAATTGATTTAATGGCATATAGGAAGAGCTTCTTCTAGTCGCACTTGCGAATGAATGTTATTGTATGCTATAATAAATAGTAACTTTTCTTGACTACCCAAGAGTTGGGTTAGGACTAAAGTACTCAAAAGTTTGAAAGCAATTCACTATCCACTTTAGATATGAATAATCATAACTCTCTGTTAGTATTTAACTTCAGAATTTTGGTTCTTTTTTAAGAAGTCTATTAATGCGTGGATTTTAAATTTACAATTTCAAAATTTCAGTGAGAGAAAATACCAGGTACTATTTTAGCGCCAATAGGTATAGTGGTAGTAGTATTTATTTATATAGGATTACAGGGTCCTTTTCTTTTTGTTCATTTAGAAATTTTGGAGGGCCGTTTGGGAAACGGATGAATTTTCTTTCGAAATTTTCGTTAGGTTTTCAGGCAGTTCGCATCGGAGGTTTACATGTCAATATTAACATGAGGAAGTGCACTTCGAAAAACACTTGCAGATTTTTAGCAAGGAAACTAATAGTCTTTCTGCGGAAACAATCTAAACTTGCCTTGTAATTTAGAAACAAGATGAGCACACAAAGTATTCCCACAAAACAAGGGCAGGTTGTACAATCCTCGGCAAATGAAAATCTCCTAGAGCAGTTTCTAGTAATCGAAATTCCTCAGTCTAAAAAAGGAGAAGACCTAATCAAACTTTGTGGGATTTCTGAACTTCAAAGAGCGCAAGCATTCGGTAGGGAACCTATATACAATTACTTCAAATTAAACACCCTTACTGTTTTAGCGGAAGACCTTAAATCTTTTATTGAAAGTTTTAATCAGATGCAATGACAGTTATTTGATTCCAAAGATTGTCCTGATGCAAATCCCGCATAAGCCATCCTTGAATTTGTCAATTTGAATCTTTGCAAGCCCTTTCTTTTGTAGTGCTGCCATTTCCATCAAATCTCTTTGTCCATTGATTAGAAAGGTTAAATCATCTTTATCCATTTCTCCATTTGCAACTTGATAAGTCCATTTTTCTAAGTTCTTTTTCGAAGAATTTAGAAACTGTAATCCGTCCTGTGTTGCCTCCTTTGAGAACTGATTAACATTATCCTTTGCAAGTTGTTCAACACCCGATTTAAGGTTTGAAAATATTTCATTGAAATTTATCGCAGCCATAAATTAATTATTTTATTTTTTTGCTTTCAAGCTGTGCAATCCTGTCAAATGCTTCTCCAACTTGTTCCTTTGAATTAACAATGAAAGCCTGTTTTAACTGACCCTCTTTTTCCCACCTACGCATAAATCCCAAGAAAAGGTTTGCACTTGTGTCTCTTAGTTTATCCCACATTTTTAAAGTGATTGTATTCTTTGGTCTATTTTTTTCGTATTCATAGATTTTATCCAAGTTCGTGATTACATTTTTAGCCTCATTTTTGTGCGTGCTATAATCTTCCACTGCAAGATCCATAATATTTAAAGCATCTACTTTTAATGAAGTTGTCTGGACATAGGCATATTGGTTGAAGTTTGAAATTGAAGTGCATCCGGCAAAGGTTAGCAGGAAAATAATTGATATACTGATGCACTTAGATAGGATTGTGATTAATTTTGATTTTTTCAACACAATTCGAAAGTAAGTTCTTTAATTTAAATAGGCTTGTAAAATCCCCTCTCCATTTAGCTCAAATATTTTGCCAGCATTTAAGTTAAGTTGGAATAATATCAGCAGCCCTTTATGTCTAAATTCAACGATTAGTAGGACTGATACTTTTTAAGATGTAGGCATAAATAATTCATAGTTCTAAAACCCTTGTAAGATTAAGATTGCTGAACATGCCATAATCGAGTTCTTTCTATTCAAATTCTTGTCCGGATGGAATTTCCTGGTATTTATGCTTTTAAAAATTATTGGGAGGAAATGTGATAACAAAAACAACAAATGAAAAATGGATTGGTTTCAAATCACTTATTTCCAAATAAAGAAAAAGTATCAGTTGCACTAATCATATTGATGAATATATATAGTAGGACTGATACTTTTTCCATGTCAATATTGACATGAGTCTTCACCATTATCTGTTGTTTTCTATCTAATGACTATTTAAAAGATAAACAAATGGTACAGGAAAAGAAATTAAAAACGGAAAAGAAAGCACAGGAAATTGACCCTGCAAAAGGTATTTATTATGTCGGTCACGAAATAGACGATACAGAATTATTGCTTGATTCATCAGAGCCAGGAGATGCTTTGGTAAATGTGGTAACGGAACAGACCTATTATAAAAGGTTGGGCAAACTTTCAGAGAACAGTATTACTTACTTCCCGAATGAAGATATTGTTTTTGCGGAACTGGAATTGATGAGCACAAATGATTATGGCGTGGATCTTGGTCCGGCTTTCAAAGATTCATTTGCTGGAATCAACGTCCCTAAAGAAAAATACACGCACCTAATCAGTGTAAAGAATTTGTTTAACCTTATTGAGAACTATCATTACAGCAGCTACACTATTGGAGAAGGAGAAATCCTGACACACATAGTGGTGATAAGGATTAAAAGAGTAGAGCTTCTTGCACTTTGCGAAAGGAATTAAAGGATTCAATATTCCTGTATTGGAAAGCCGGCAAACTGTAAAAAGTTGCCGGCTTCATTATGCCTCCGTTTTTTACATCAACGTTTATGCCTGGCATTTATACTCTAATAGTATTCGGACAGGAATTTGGGGAAGTATGGCTTGTCTGTGTGAGTTTCTGTTCTTGTGTCACACAAGCGAGACGTTTTGCTGCTTTTATCCCGTCCCCCCACTCATTCTAATGCACCAAAAGCTGTTCTTCTACAACATCTTCATTCTTCTTCCATCCTACCCATCTGCCAGTTTCTATATCATATCCCCTATTCCTCAATTCAATCTTTGCAAATTGGACAGCATCAATTTTCCCATTTACCAAATCCAATAAAAGTTCCTTCTCTGTTTGGGAGAAAAGGAAGATTGGATTTTCATCATTTGGTATCAAACCCAGGCTTGCTGCTGTTTGATAATCTTTGTATTCTGCTGTTGTCATAATTATGAATTTTGATTAAGAAATTAATGTTCACTTGGCAATAAAACGACACCGTTTTCAAGCCATACTGTTGCAGTGTCTGCACTGAAATCAGTAAATGGGATATGTTGTGATTTCAGGATGTTATCGTTCCCATCTTCACAAGAAACTATCGCTGTATTATCAATGTTCTTAACCAGTTTCCAAACCTGGAATTCTTCATTCTTTAGTTCATGCTGGTAGCTTGCAACAATATCTAAAAACCAAAAACACTGAAACTTTTCAGCGAGTGCTTTGGCCCCATCTGTAATCATTAATCCAAAATTGTAGCGGTAATAATTCTCTGTACAATTGTATTCTCTTAGTTGGTCATTTGCGTTCATAATTTTATCTTTTGTTTTATGAAGCAAGTGTAGCCGTTCCGGGATTTCCACGGAAGATTATCCTGCAAAAGTTGCGCTAATGTGGCGTTTTCGCAATTCCCGAATCTTATTTTTATCGAAACAGAAATATGGAGGAAACGGAAAATATGGGTGAACTACCTGACGAATTGATTGGTGATTTTAAATCGTTCGTACAGGATTATGATACGAGCAGGATGGCAGTGAACCTGCGCAAGGTATTCTTTGATTACCTCAGGTTCCAGAAAGGGAACTTGGATACAGAGTTTGATGGGATACTCAATGATATTGAAACGGTGATTGATTTTATGGAATCAATCACCGTTCATAAGGCCTGAGTATTTTGCCTGTATATTTTATTCGCTACAAAGCCCACGCATCAAATCGCCTCCCTGTATCATCCATTCCCCTCTTCCGAAATCTGATATCTGGCTCAGCCAGAAAGGGACCATCCTTGTTGGCCTGTTCTCCTTTGCAAGTTTTATTGCTTCCTCAGGCGTATCGTAAGTGCCGTTTTTCAGCATTTCCTCAATGTCCGGATAGTATGCGTAAGAATATCCATATCCGCTGTTCTGATAGTTCATATTCTTGCGTATGATGAACCTTTCATCAGGATTGTCTTTATTGATGAAGACATGGAAGTTTCTGTTCTTAGGAAAAACAAGTACATAATAGTTGTTGCAAAATTCACTCATGTCAAATTCGCTTACAGACTCTTTTGTTGGTTTGCAGCTTACTATTGAAATGGCAATTGATGCCAAAAGGATGCAGAGATATTTTTTCATTGCTTTGTTTTGTTGTTTATTTATTTTTTCTTTATTTTTTTCTGTCTTATTGTTTTTTAAGCTTGCTGAAAGTTTGCGTGTTCACTAATGATTTTCCCTGGTACTGGTATCCCTCACCGAGCACAAACTTGTAAACATTACCTGCTGATTCAGCGGCCTCCAATGCGCTGTTTAGGGATTTGTAGGTCCTCTCAAGGTCATAGCCACCATAGCTTTTCCTGTCAGCAATATGGTAGCCATGGCTTACATACAGTGCTGGTGCTACACCCATGTCCACAGTCCAGTCCGAATGGATATTGATGACGCGGTAATAGAAGCCTTTCTCTTTGTTGACCGCTACGTAGACTTCGGGAGGTATATCCATCTGGAGGTATCCAACGCTTTCATCTGTGTAGATTTCAAGACCGTTGTTGGAACAGGAGGATGACACAAATGCCATTGCTATGATAATTACTGATTTTAGTTTCTTCATTGTTATGGGTTGTTTGTCAGGAGATATTAACGTGTATTGATTTCAGGGTTGGGAAAGATTTTCGTATCAATGCTCTGTTCGCCAATTTTATCTCCAATTTCCCATTGGTCTGTTGACTCATTGTAAAACCTGTGGAAAAACTCAAGCTTTGTCATTATTGCACCAAGGTGACTCTTTGGGTAGATATGCTGGCTTAAATAGCAGTAAGGAAGAACCTTAAAATGTATTACATATACTAAGTGGTTTTCTACTTTCTTCCCTTCAAGATTTTTGACCAATTTCTCTGCATCATCCGGCCCTAAACGGAAGTAGAATTCCGTCGCTGGTATCGCATTCAGGAATGTCAAATAGAACCTGTTTTGCAATCTCCCTGAATTTAATTTTTCAGGCAGATAAAATTGGAGGAGGTTTTTCTCAAAAAAATAGTCCCCAATCATTGCAACACCTTTCATAGTTGTAAACTCCCTTTCATAATCCAGATTTTGCATCCCCGTCTTTATTTCCTCCATCGCAGCATCGCTTATCCTTTTCCTGTCAAACTGGTCAAGGCCTGAGAACTCAGCAAATTTTGGAATTGTAAGGTTTGGGTGCTCTTCCCTGTATCTTTTCACTAATTGAGTTTCCTCAATGTAGGATTCAATCATTCCAACTTCTTTTTCTAAATCAATCTTACGCTCTTTTCCCGTGAAGTTATTTTTGTGTGTGGCATTAAAATAATAGCAGTAAAGCTGGTCAGTAGTTATACTTGTGGACAACTGCTGTGCAGTTGCATTTACAGAGAATGCACCGAACATAACGAGCAATAACGATTTTGGTTTGCACCAATTTTTAAAAGTCATCTTTTTTTGATTTAGCCGCTAAAATAGCCAAACCGAACGAAATAGCGCAATTCTGCGTTAATTTAAATGAATACTTATTTATCCCTTTGACCTGTGGTAAGAAAACCCAAATACAGGGACGAGGAAGGTATCAAAGCTTTCGGGAAAAGGTTGCGTGAGATACGCCTTGAGAAAGGCGTCTCGCAGGAATCGCTTGCCTATTCAACAGACCTTCACTTATCCCAGATTGGAAGGATCGAACGTGGCGAAATAAGTACCAGTATCAGTTTCGTTTATCTTTTTGCGAATACACTTGGCGTTGAGCCAAAGGATTTTTTTTAGATAAAATTTCAAACCCGAAATAGGTTACAGGAATGGTAAGATTATTGACCGTCATTAAAATCTGTAGATAGTTTTTTATTACAGGTTTAATTATTGCAACAATTTTAAGTAGAACTGGCCGGCACACAGATTTCATTAACAGGGGTCAAATTAATAAAAAGCAAGGTTAATAGTGATTTTTCAAAATCAACAATTAAATCTGAAGGAACTTATTGGAATTATATTGGTGAAAGGATTAAGTTCTTCACTAAACTTTTGAAATTATAAAAGGGTATAACAGAAATTTACAGAATTTAATATTAAATCCTATTACATTTGCGATGTGAGAATCATTTCTTTCATACTTGCAATTGCCATTATGGTACTCAGCTTCATTCCATGTAGCGACGCTAAAAGTATGGTTAAAGATCAATATTCTTCCCAAACAATTTCCAAAAGTCCCTCCCAACAAAACAATAAAACGGAGCATGGACATCAGGACCTCTGCTCTCCATTTTGTCAATGTTCATGCTGTGCAGTTGTGTACACTCTTCCCATATCAATAGTAACGAACTTTGCTTCAACCATTGTAATTGTTACGAAAGCTTTTGATTCTTATCTGCAACAAATACCAGTAGGCATTGCGTTTCCTATTTGGCAGCCGCCTCAATTAGTATAATTATCCACTTTATTGAAATTCCTCTTGCGTTAGCATCCTGCTGAGGCAAGTTGGGCTATTTTAACTTTATAAGTATGATTATATTATGCTCGATAGCATTATCAGGTTCTCTATCAAGAACAAACTGATCATTGGCATTTTTACATTGCTATGGATCATCTGGGGAACATATTCTTTACAACAACTACCGGTAGATGCCGTTCCCGATATTACCAATAACCAGGTTCAAATAATTACCAATGCGCCAACGCTTGCCAGTCAGGAGGTGGAGCAATTTGTCACTTATCCTATTGAGCAAAGCATTGCTAACCTTCCCGACCTGGAAGAAATACGTTCCATTTCCCGGTTCGGGCTTTCTGTTGTGACAGTCGTTTTTGATGACAAGGTGGATATTTATTTCGCCCGCCAGCTCATTAATGAAAAGCTGAAAGAAGCCACAGATCAAATTCCAAAAGGTATTGGCATTCCAGAGTTAGCCCCTGTAAGTACAGGGCTTGGAGAAATATACCAGTATGTAATTCACCCGAAAAAAGGAAGTGAAAGTAAATACACTGCAATGGAACTGCGCACCATGCAGGACTGGATCGTTGCCCGGCAGCTCTACGGTACACCGGGAGTTGCTGAAGTAAACAGCTTTGGAGGGAAAGTGAAGCAATATGAAGTTGCTATTGATCCTACAAGGCTAAAAGCAATGAATGTGAGTATTGCCGAATTGATCACTGCTTTAGAAAAGAATAATCAAAATACTGGTGGTGCCTATATCGACAAAAAGCCAAATGCTTATTTTATACGAGGTATTGGCCTGGTTACTTCTTTAGAAGACGTGGGTAAGATTGTCGTAAAATCCACCGCCGGTGTTCCGGTACTTGTAAAGGACATTGCTTTAGTACGCTTTGGCAGCGCCGTTCGCTACGGTGCCGTTACAAGAGATGGCGAAGGCGAAGTGGTAAGTGGTATTGTAATGATGCTTAAAGGAAGCAATAGTGCAGAAGTTGTAAAGCTTGTCAAAACAAAGATGGAAGTAATCAAAAAGTCACTTCCACCAGACGTTGTAATTGAGCCTTACCTTGATCGTACTCACCTCGTCGATCGTGCTATCTCAACAGTAAAAAAGAACCTCATTGAAGGGGCATTAATCGTCATTTTTGTTCTGGTACTTTTCCTTGGCAATTTCAGAGCTGGTCTTATTGTGGCGTCTGCCATTCCGCTGGCCATGCTCTTTGCATTGGGTATGATGCACATCTTCGGAGTATCGGCAAACCTTATGAGCCTTGGTGCCATAGACTTTGGTCTCATTGTAGATGGAGCGGTTATCATAGTAGAAGCAACAATGCATCATTTGGGACTGCGAAAGAGCATAGAAAGACTCTCACAGGAGGAAATGGATGAAGAGGTTTTTGTTTCCGCTTCGCGCATAAGGAGCAGTGCTGCGTTCGGTGAGGTCATTATCCTGATTGTATATATACCGATCCTCACGCTGGTAGGTATTGAGGGTAAAATGTTCCGTCCAATGGCGCAAACGGTCAGCTTTGCCATTCTCGGTGCCTTAATTTTATCGTTGACATATATACCAATGGCATGTGCCTTATTCCTGTCAAAAAAAGTAAGCCACAAACGAACTTTCTCTGACCGCATGATGGATTTTTTCCAAAGAAAATACACGCCAATTCTGTTATGGGCAATGCGTGTAAAATACGTTGTAGTAGGCTCGGCTATTGGATTACTATTGGTTTCTGTTTTTGTTTTTTCAAGAATGGGTGGCGAGTTCCTCCCGCAGTTGCAGGAAGGTGATTTTGCTTTTCACTGTATTCTGCCACAGGGATCATCGTTATCCCAAAGTATAGAAACATCTATGCAGGCTTCACGGATCATAAAGTCATTTCCTGAAGTTAAGGAGGTTGTGGGAAAGACCGGTAGTGCAGAAGTGCCAACCGATCCGATGCCACCAGAGGCGACCGATCTTATTATCGTTTTGAAAGATAAGAGCGAATGGACGACCACCCATGACGACAATGAACTTGCGCGGATGATGGAAGAAAAGCTGGAAGCAATTCCGGGTGTTTTCTTTGAAGCTAATCAGCCTATTCAAATGCGGTTCAATGAATTGATGACCGGGGTCAGGCAGGATGTTGCGATCAAAATTTTTGGTGAGAATATGGATACCCTTGCTGCCATTGCGCCACGTATCGCAAGTGTGATCCAATCTGTGAAAGGATCAACACCGCCGCAAATAGAACGAACTGCCGGTCTGCCACAAATTACTATTGATTATGACCGGGCAAGGATAGCAGCTTACGGGTTAAATATCGAAGATGTTAATGGTGTTGTAAGTGCTGCATTTGCTGGTCAGTCTGCAGGAGTTGTATTTGAAAACGAAAGAAAATTTGATCTGGTAGTAAGATTGGATACTACTTTCCGTAGCTCAATTGACGATGTCGCAGCTCTATATATACCAACAGCAGATGGCAACCAGATTCCACTGAGCCAGGTAGCCAATGTTTCTTTTAAAGAAGGTCCTGCACAAATAAGCCGGGAAGATGCTAAGCGTAGGATTGTTGTCGGATTCAATGTAAAGGGAAGGGATGTACAGAGTGTAGTGAAAGATATTCAGACAAAATTGTCCAAACAAACATTGATGCCTTCAGGCTATTATGTCACCTTTGGCGGCACCTTTGAGAATCTTGAAAAGGCATCTGCCCGGTTACAGATCGCTGTTCCAATAGCATTGCTGCTCATCTTTGCCTTGCTCTATTTTACTTTTAATTCATTAAGGCAGGCTACACTCATTTTTACTGCCATTCCTATGTCGGCTATTGGTGGAATATTCGCCTTACTGTTACGCGGGATGCCCTTTAGTATATCAGCAGGTGTTGGATTTATCGCACTCTTTGGCGTTGCGGTGCTAAATGGTATTGTACTGATAGGCACATTCAATCAACTGGCCAAAGAAGGCATGGAAGATATAAAAGCCCGTGTAATCGAGGGAACTAAAATCAGGTTGCGCCCAGTATTAATGACTGCAACCGTAGCCTCATTGGGGTTTTTACCAATGGCTCTGTCATCGGGAGCAGGAGCTGAGGTACAAAAGCCGCTGGCTACTGTAGTAATTGGTGGTTTATTGTCGGCCACGATCCTTACCCTTCTTGTCCTGCCATTGCTGTATATGCTGTTTAACGGAAAGAAGAAAAATAACAATTCCATCAGTGATAAGGTTATTGCTTCGTTGTTTCTGTGCTTGATTTCTATTCCTGCTTTTGCACAAGATGAGAGGAACAAACCAACCCGAATTACATTTGAAAACGCTTATGAAAAAGCCCTTGCAAGCAACCTGCAATTGCGCAGTAGTGACATTGCTATACAACGTTCCCGCGCATTGACTGGAACTTCTGTATCATTAGCAAAAACAGGTGTATTCTTTGAAAATGAGGATATGCGCCCAACAGACAATAAGGGTATCCTGAAAATAGGATTATCCCAGAGCATGGAATGGCCGGGCATTTATACCGCCAGAAAAGACGCATTGAATCAGCAGGCAAAAGCTACTGAATATGGTAAACAAGCAAAGGCTCTGGAGATAAGACGTAACCTGCAAATCGCCTACTATACAATGTGGTACTACCAAAGCAAAAAGCAGCTGTGGGAGCAATTAGATAGCGTGTACTCATCGCTATCAGACGCAGCTGTATTAAGGGTGAAAACAGGGGAAAGCGCTGGTCTGGATAGTATAGCATCCAAATCGAGAAGTGCAGAGATTAAAGTACAGCTAAGAATGCTTGAAAAAGACATATCAGTGCAACAAACGATACTGAAAACAATATTGAATACAGATAGTAGCTTCTTGCCGGAAGGCAAACCACTTGCAAGGATAGAGCCGTTGATCAGTAATGATATTGTAACCAGCCATCCTACACTTATGATGCAACAGCAGGCCATTGCAGTTGCAAACGCAGAGTTGAAAGTAGCACGAAGAGGCGTATTACCAGACCTCTCCGGGCGTTTCTTTTCTCAAAGACTCTATGATCTTCCTAATCCGTACACCGGCTTTTCGGTATCGTTAGGTATTCCTCTAATGAGCATAGGCAGCCATAAAGCGAAGATACGCGCAGCCAGTCTGGAACGCGATTATCAACAAACGGTATTGAACTTCGAACAAAAGAGCCTGAATGCTGCGATACAGCAAACGTTACAAAATCTGGATAAGGACAAAGAGCTACTGGAGTATTATGAAAACCAGGGCTTGGCACAGGCAACGGCTATCATCAATGCAGCTCAACTTTCTTATCGTTCCGGTGAAATCAGCTTTGCTGAGTTATCACAATTCATAACCCAGGCAATAGACATCCGTAAAAACTATCTTGACATTCTTAATCAATATAATCAATCAGCCATCGCTTATGCATACTACAACAAACCATAACAACGGCTTCAAAATAAAATTCAGCAATATGAAATCATTGAAAATAATCTTTCTTTCAGCCAGCCTGATATTCCTCTGTTCCTGCGGCGGAAGAAATACCGAAGCAGTCAAAGAACAGGTTGCTGAAGAGCATCATGAAGAAGAATCCGGTATTGTTACGCTTACCCCGGAGCAAATTAAAACAGTGGGCATAGAGCTGGGGATATTAGAACAAAAGAATCTCGGCTCATCAATAAAAGTAAATGGCAAACTGGAGGTACCCGCACAAAATAAGGCTTCTGTTACTTCGCTCTATGAGGGGGTGTTGCAACAAATCTTAGTACATCCGGGCAGCAGTGTCAGAAAAGGCCAGGCCATTGCAACTATAGCAAATACAGAAATGACAGGCGTTCAACAAAACCTGATTTCTGTAAATGCACAGTTAAAACTGGCACAGTTAGAATACAACCGGCAGCAGGAACTGGTAGCTGGTAATGCGGCCCCGCTAAAAAACCTTCAAAAAGCACAGGCAGAATTGAGCAGTCTCCAGGCACAGCAGTCAGCATTAAAAAAGCAATTAAGCACACTCGGCATTTCACCATCTTCGGTGACCAGTGGTAACATTTCATCCACATTGACTATTACAGCACCCATCAGCGGAACGATTAGTGATATCCATGCGCAGATTGGTTCAAAAGTGGATGCTTCAACCCCTGTCGCGGAAATTGTCAACAACTCGCTATTGCACCTTGATCTATTTGTTTATGAAAAAGACTTACCAAGTATAAAAGAGGGTCAAACCATTCACTTTACCTTGACCAATAATCCAGGCAAAGAATATGATGCCAAGATTTTTTCTATTGGAACAGCCTTTACCGATGCCTCTAAATCAGTGCCTGTACACGCGGAAGTACAAGGGGAAAAAAACGGGTTAATTGAAGGTATGAGTGTCACAGCAATTATCAGCATAGGCAGCCGTACCGCCATGGCCATCCCGGCAGAAGCTATTGTTACGAATGGCGGGAAGGATTACATTTTTATTCAGACGGATAAAAAAGTAGAATCTCATGAACATTCAGCGGAAGAAGCAGGTCAAAAGGATGAAGGACATAAAGATGAAAAACAGGCGACCACTGTAAATTTTGAAAGAGTGCAAATTGTGAGAGGGGCTACTGATCTCGGTTTTACTGAAATTCAACCAGTGAATGAATTGCCGGCCAATGCCAGGATCATAGTAAAAGGTGCCTTTTTCGTCATGGCTAAAATGACAAATACCGGCGAACATGAACATTAATTTTTCTAAGAAGTTGTTTATAAATAATAATAAAAAGGATTTGAAAAAGAGGAAAGTTGAAAACGCGCCTGAAGATTGCTAGCAATTAGCAATTATTTAAGATCATGGTTCAAAACATATATTTAAATGAAAGTAAAATCAAATATAGATAAAATCGGCGTAGGCGGAATATTGCTGACAGCATTATTATCACCTTGTTGTTTCCCATTGTTTGCATTTATCGGCTCCGCAATTGGGTTGGGCAGTTTTGAGGTTTTTGGTGGATGGACAATGTGGCTGTTTCAAGGAATGGTAATTGTGTCCCTAATTGGCTTTTATATTTCTTACCGTAAGCATCATTGCTTATATCCAATATTAATAGCCCTGCCATCTGCTGGACTTATCGTTTATGGGTACCACGTTAATAGCAGTGATCACTGGATCTATTTACTTTATGCAGGTATGTTGGGATTATTGATTGCTACTGTAGTCAATTATTACCGTAATAACCTTCATTGTTGCAGTGAAAAAGATATTCATAAAGACAAAGAAGTACAATTGACCTCCACTTTGACATGTCCGGTATGTGGACATCAGAAAGAAGAAATAATGCCTACTGATAGTTGCGTTTACTTCTACGAATGCGAGCAATGTAAAACGAGGCTTAAACCTCTACACGGTGATTGCTGCGTGTATTGCAGCTATGGTAGCCATAAATGCCCTCCGATACAATCAGGAGAAAAATGTTGTTAGTCTAACTATAAAAATCTAATCATGCAAAAAATCAAAATAAACTTAACAGTTTTATTGCCTGAAATTCCCGACGACCGGGATGCTTGTGTAGCCCGTATTATTTCTGTGCTTAAAAACCACAAAGGGATTGACGAAGTTCATCTGGTGACAGGGACAGGTTCCCAAAATGCTCAACTATGTTTTCACTTCAATCCTGATAACATATCGGTACAACAGATAGAAGAAATTGCAAAAAAGGAAGGAGCTGCTATATCAAGCAAATACGGACATCTTCTTGTAGAAGTTGATGGTATAAGAGAAATGAATCAGGCCGCTATGTTGGAGAAAGACATACAATCATTAAAAGGTGTATTGAACGTATCTGTATCAGCATCAGGCAATATCCGGATTGAATTCGACACGGAGCAAACTAATGAAGCGGCTATTAAAAATGTGATTGCTGATAATCGTCTGAAGATTACTACTACCCAAAAGGTATCTCATCAGGGACACGATCATAATAGCGGTGATGGGCATGAACTTAATGATGATGACAAGGAACAAGAACATGATGATGACGATGGTCACAATCATGGTGAAAAAGAGGAAAATGAAAGCAAGTTGCGAAAGTATGCACCTGTAGTTATAAGCCTTGCCATGCTTTTATTGGGTATCACTGCCGACTTCTACATCAAGCCTTCATTTTTCACGGGATGGGTGAGGCTTGTTTGGTATGGAATCGCTTATATTCCGGTAGGCTTACCTGTGGCCATGCAGGGCATTCGTTTGCTTTTGAAAGGCGATGTGTTCACAGAATTTGTGTTAATGACCATTGCCACGATTGGTGCATTTTTTATCGGCGAATATCCAGAAGGTGTAGCAGTGATGGTATTTTATACAATTGGTGAATTATTTCAGGATGCAGCAGTGAGCCGGGCAAAACGCAGCATCAAAGCTCTGCTAGACATCCGGCCATCTTCTGCCTTTGTAAAACGGAATAATCGTTTTGAAGAGGTAGCACCAAAGGATGTCGCTATAGATGATATTATACAGATAAAAGCAGGCGAAAAAGTACCTTTAGATGGAGAGATGCTCAGTGAAGGCAGCGCTTTTAATACAGCAGCGCTTACAGGTGAGAGCAAGCCATCGGAAATCAAGAAAGGTGAAGCAGTACTGGCTGGTATGATCAACCAGGACAAAGTAGTAGAGTTGAAAGTAACTAAGCTGTATAATGACAGCTCTTTGGCACGCATTCTTTCAATGGTTCAGGAGGCAACTACGCGCAAAGCAAAGACAGAGCAATTTATCCGTAAGTTTTCGCGCATCTACACCCCGATTGTGGTATTTCTTGCCATTGGGATAACTACATTGCCTTACTTCTTTGTTCACGATTATGTCTTTAATCAGTGGCTGTATCGTGCATTAATATTCCTGGTGATTTCCTGCCCTTGCGCTCTGGTTATATCCATTCCATTGGGTTATTTCGGAGGAATAGGTGCCGCATCCAGAAGCGGCATTCTATTTAAAGGATCTAACTTTTTAGACCTTATGACCAAAGTCAATACTGTTATAATGGACAAAACCGGCACATTGACGAAGGGAGTATTCAAAGTACAGGAAGTAAAAAGTTACGGGCTGGAAGAATCTGTATGGCTGCCAATGGCTGGTGCACTGGAAGCTGCCTCAACCCATCCGGTAGCACAGGCTGTGGTGGCACATGTTGGTGATAAAGCAAAAAGTATTAAAGTGGAAGGATTGGAAGAAATCAGTGGGCACGGCATTAAAGGAACCATTGATGGAAAAGAAGTTTTGGCAGGAAATCTAAAGCTCATGGATAAAATGGGTATCAATGTGGATGAGAACATCAAGGCCATAGCGGATACAATTGTAGTGGTTGCTGTTGATAAAGAGCTGGCTGGTTATGTTACCATAGCAGATGAAATAAAAGAGGATAGTAAAGATGCTATTAAAGCTTTGCATGAACGCGGCATTGAAACCATTATGCTTTCGGGAGATAAACAATCCGTAGTTGACAGGGTCGCAAAAGAATTGGGTATTGACAAGGCATTTGGTGATCTGCTGCCGGAAGGAAAAGTGAAAAAAGTTGAAGAAGTAAAGACTGATAAATTGAAAGTAATTGCGTTTGTCGGTGATGGCATCAATGACGCGCCAGTTTTGGCATTGAGCGATGTCGGTATGGCAATGGGTGGTTTGGGCAGTGATGCGGCTATCGAAACAGCAGATGTAATCATTCAGACAGACCAGCCATCCCGGATTGCAAAAGCTATCCTGATTGGAAAAGCAACGAGTAATGTGGTATGGCAAAATATCATTTTTGCATTTGTTGTAAAAGGCATTGTATTGATCTTAGGTGCTGGCGGGTTAGCAACCATGTGGGAAGCTGTATTTGCAGATGTGGGTGTTGCAATGCTCGCTATCCTTAACGCAATGCGTATTCAAAAAATGAAGTTTTAGCCCATGCTTTCTATGGCAATTGGAATGGCAAATAACAAATTTGAACTTGCATGAACAGCAAAATTTATGCAGAACTCATGGCTAAATATTTTCTTCATCCTTTTCTTATAAAGCGTGGCAAAAAATTTGTTTATTACTTAACCTTATATTTTTGGGTTCCTATTTTGGGTCAATAATCCATACGGATATTTTCCGTGAATGATTAGCGATATATAATTTGCAAAACGGGTAAAAGTTATAACAATTTTGGTTCTTAAGAGTGGCGCATATTTTAATGAAAGACTGTCTAAAAAACAGACAGTCTTTCGTTGGAATAAAGTTACTTACTTGATCTTATATCCTATAGATTTAGCTACTTTTAAAAATGGTTGAATATTTGCAAATGTAAATTGGTTGCAAACCACGATCGATTTGTCTTTCAACTTGATTGTCTGCTCAGGTTTTGTAAAGTAACGGTTACCTTTTCCCCCAATTTCTTTTGCCATTTCAACATCCTGAAAAATGCCGAAGCGCTTTAATAGAGTATCAGGAAATACTTCTTTCAATTTTTTAAAAGTAACAGGCGAATTGTCTTCAACATATTTTGCAACTACTGCACGGACAAGTGGGCCTTTGCCATACTCCTGATTGTTGAATTTGTATTTTGAATTATCCCTTCCATTTGATTTTGGAATTGGTTCTTCACTTTCTTTTTCTACATGCTCAACTTGCTCCTCAATTTCAAATTCCTGTTCAGGCGTTTCTTCTTGATCGGTTTTTTCTATCATTGAGAATACCATTTCAGGACCTTCGCCTTCAGAAATAATCATTTCTTCTTTCTGAAGTTTTTTGATAGCATTGAAAAGTACAAGTCCATTGATTCCTGTTGCTTCGCTAATCGTTGCTTTACTTGAATTCGGATTGTTTGCCAAGAACTCCATTAATTTTTCATTTACTGTTTGCATAAAAATTTGTTTTTAGATTTTATACAGCGAGTGTAGAGCGATTCTGCGGAACCGGGAAATATTCTCAGGGATAATGGAAGAGTTTAGCTTTTCTCTCGCAGGTCAGCGCCTTCAATGTTTATTCGAATTGGTTTGGATAATCTTTTACGTCCATTCATGTTCCATTCCAGTTTTCGCGAGTTATTTTCTATTAACCAATTTTCGAGTGCAGTTCTCATGTAAGGAGGGTCAATAACCAAGAATGTTAGCCCAATTATTTTACCACATTCCACTGCCTCCTTAATCTGCTTAAGTTTAGTTCCTGTTGCTTTATTTGACTTTGAAAGATGGTTGACCATTCTTCCTCTTGAGCCATGTTGGTTAACGTGACCAACATAACAAGGCTTGATATTACTATCTGAATCTCCGCACCAAATACAGTAGACAATGTCTTTGTTTTTAAGTTTATTCAGTAGTTCTTTGTTGTTTATATTAAAATTTGAGACCGTATCTCTATCCAGAAATGAGACAGCAGAAATATTACTTGAATCGAATAAATATGCTTCCGCATTTTTAAAAATCTCAACTAAATAGTTGCTGTCAAAAACAATTTTCATAATTTTTTAGCTTGTTTACTGTACAGTAATATTATCTGCAGATACCCAGTAGTGAACGATACCAAGGTCTTTAAGAAAAGGTACCATGTGCGAGATTGACCGTTTAATATCTTCGTCATCCGGATGTGCAATAGCCAACGTAGCATTAGGGTTTAAGGACTTTTCATGAAGCATTTTCACAATCGCTTTTCCAAAGTGTGTCTTTATCTGGCCACTATCAAAGTGTTTCCTTACTTTATTTGGAGACGCATCACCAGCCCTTGCACCTTTCACTTCAACAAGCAATACATCATTCTCTTTTGTTGCTTTGATGTCTATTCCGTGCTTTTGTCCTAAACAGAAATTTTGACCAACATGCCAACCAGAATTTTCAAGGTAGGTGATAAGATATTGAACAGTTTGGTCTTCGGTCAATTTAAGCTTCATTAATGATGTTTTTCTTTATGTTATTGCAATATTAGATTCTAATAATCATAAATCAAAATATGATAGAGCCCCTCATAGTAACACCTGTTTTTTCGCTACAACATTTCAGGATGGCTGATTTCAAGGCCGACCAGATAAATATCTTCATGTGCTTCTTCGCACACCTCAAAGCATTTGTTCATTAATTCATTTAGGTATTTGGCTTCCACTTTTGAAAAAGTTGCAGCACCTGTTTCAATGCTGACATAATCTTCAAATGAATCATCAGGATGGAATCCCAGTTGATATACTTGATGCAAGATTTTGAAAAAAGATTTGACGTCTTGTATCGATTCGATTTTGATTGATTTTATTTCCATGCGCAAGTTTCGCGTAAAGTTCCCAAAACTTGTGCAAGGCCTTTGCAAAATAAATCGCTTACAGCTATACGATGTAATCGAAAATGTGGAGTTTGGAAATTTTTCCCAAACCGCTTCACGACTCAATTCCAGCTCTCTAATTTCGGTTTAATATTAAAAAAGTAAAAAAATAATGAAGAAGATAAAAACATATTGCCATGATCAGGCAACAGAAATGATTGAAAAGTATAGTTTCCTTACCGGGAAAACATTCCGGTATGGTGACTGGAATTTCATAGTCCACATACACAGTATTTTCATCGAATCTGTAACTGATTACAGGCAGCGAAACTATACCGATATAAAAAGACTTTGGGACGATTACTACAGTGATGACGAAAACTATGTAATCTTGGTCGCTTATCATTTGTCACGTAACCATGAAAGATTGATGTTTAAAGAAATCTTATTGCTGTCGGACTTGGAGGAACATTTAGGATACGAATTTGTAGCTCCTTTTAATGAAGCATGCTATTCGTATCTTAATAGGCCGGAGTTGAAACGTAAAGGAATTTTTGAACTTGCAGAATTTGAGTATGTAGGTGGCTTCCCAGACCTTTTTTTTGTGTTCGGCACCCTGAAGTCTTCGCCTTTTACCTTTTTCAGGATAATGTCAATTTACGATACCACTTTATATGATTTTATTAAAGAAAGCCCCGAATTAACGGAGAAGTATATAGGCGTGGACACTGAAAACACTCTCGTAGACGTTGTCCAATATCAGTTATTAGAAATTACGCCAAACGGTTTACTTGAATCATACTATCAATGTTTGGTTGAGGACTTTGAAATCAATTCGATAAAAGAAATTGTAAGCTTGTACAAGAAATTTGATGAGGATTATTTACAATCGAAACAAAATGTAGAATTCGAAAAGTTGGCTATTTCAACACCAACAGATTGCGATTACGGAGATATAAGGATGCGTACTGTTGACTGTGAATCTATAAGGAATAACAATATTGAGTATAAAGACAAAGATCGTGTCGGGCATATAGACATTATAATGAGTCGCGGAGGTAGAAATCATAAAGACCCGTCACCCATGATGTTCAAAATACGCCATTCGGAAACCCAAATTGAAGAGGAGATTAGTGGTGTCGAACTGCTTAATATTGTTGACGAAAATTCTTTGATTAAAATGGGCAAACTCGAATTTTGCCAATACATGGGCTTAAGGAAAGTACTGGAAATTTCGGAGGCTTTCAAAATATACAGAGAGAAAAAATCAGGGAACGAAATTTAAATTGATAACAATAAATTTTATATGGCTGTTAAAGTCTGGTAGAAAAAAGTTCAGAATGACTTCCGTGTAATGGCCACTATTCTAACTGCGAGGTTTAAAGAATAGTGGTTTTATTTTTCAAAAACAATCATGTTGCATCAAAACAGAGAAAACGATGCAACAATAAACCAAATTAAATCCTGGAATCAATGAAAAAAAAGAACAAAATAAATTTTTGGGTCACTCTACCAAAGTGCTTGCACGAAGATATTCTGAAGCTAAACCTCACGAAAATCAATAAGGACAAAGCAGTAAAGTTTGTGGCCTATATACTTAAAGCGAACAGCAGGGACAACTACGATTCACTCAGGTTCAGGGAAATTCCGACAAATTACATTCGCAAGGTTTATGGTTGCCGGTACTTATTAGATTTCTTAAGGCCGCTTATTGAAAACAACATCATTGAGCGGAACAGTTTTTATAGCTACAAGAATAAATCTACAGACCAAGGTACAAGCAAATCCTACAGAATTAATAATGATTATCTACACAATAATCTTGAACTTGTTTCCACCAATTATTCTTCTAATGAATACCATAATCTATCTACAATTCCTATCTTCTATACTGTCTCCTGTAATATGTTGCATCGTTTTTCAAATGTTGCTCTGTCAAGTTTGAAATGCAACTTTGACTTGTCAATGAGATGCCGTGAAATTGGAATATCGGTAATGAAGAATCTACAAACTCCAGTCCTTTTGAATCAATTTCCTAAAAACGATGCAACACTACGCACTTTTGAAAAAGCCGTTTTCAATGATATGTTTGACTCCCTCACCTATAATTTTAAAAGGATGGAAGATGAAGTAAAATCTGTTGTAGATAAAATCTCAGTAAATGATTTTAAAAAGATTGATTCAAATGTAGATGACCAAACTTTTGAAGTGTACGACCGTTTTTCTGGCAATTCAGCATGGGTAAAAAAGGAAACCGTTTTACGCTCAATTAAACAAAATGGCCACACCCTGATCCAAGATAAAGACAATTACTACATTGATGATTTGGATAGGTATGTCGAAACCAAAAAGAAAAATATTTTGCTGAGCTACAACACTTCAATCGCGGCTATCAAAAAACGAATCTATTCTGTAAACAGACATCCTACAAACTGGAGATTGAATTCTGTTTTCACATCAATGTACAAGGGTACATTTAATATCATCAAAGCAGATAACGACCTTGTAGAAATAGATTTGGTAAACAGCCAATATGCAATATTCGCAAACTGGCTGATGAAACAGTGTTGCTATACAGAATCCGATGTAAAGAAGTTCTGTTCACTTGCTATTGCTGGCAGGTTGTATGAGTATCTCGTCGAACAATTGAAATTAGACCCACAAAAAGGGCTAACAATACAAGAAAGGGAAGAGGAGCTTGAGAGAGCCAGGGAAGTGGCAAAAAAAATAATGATGGCAGTGGCATTTAGTTCCTGGAAATATAAGTCATCAAATAAGGCTGCTTTCAAAAGACTATTCCCAAATGTTTACGACTTTATCGAATCGTATAATAGAGATAACAAGGATGGTTTTGCTGTTAAATTACAAAATAAGGAATCAAGGATTTTTATTGATGGCATAATGCCAATTCTTTTGGACAAAGGGCTTTTCGTTTTAACCAAACATGATTCATTAGTTATACGCAGGGAGGATAAAGATTTAGTGGTAAATATTGTAAAAACGTACTTCGACGTTATCAATCTTAAATCATCTATCAAAGTTGGCGGGGAATTAATACAAAACGGAGTTTCGGAGTGCCAAATTCTTGAAGAAACCGAAAAAGAAGATATTTGCCAGGCAATAGAACCCCAAGAAGAAATTGGGTATCAAAATCAATTACCAATAAAAGAAGAACCAACCAACAAAAAAGCATTCTGTAAGTGGACTGCAACAGAAGCTGAAAAGTAAGCAGAAATGATTAGAGAATTTCGAAGGGTGATTGCAGAATTGGAATAATTTAAACAATTAAGCATAAAAAAAGGGCCCACGTCTGTAGCACCCAATCAAATTCTAATGCCTGGCTTTAGTTATTAAAACTTTCGATAAACGATTTTAAATCTTCTGCCAATACCGTAAGTGTATTCAATTTGAAGTAATCATAGTTTGGTTCCCTTCCAAATGCTTGTGCTCTTTGCAATTCAGAAATCCCACAAACTTTTATAAGGTCTTCTTCACTTTTCATTTCCGGCATTTCAATGACCAAATATTGCTCAGCAGTATTTTCATTTGCAAGCGTCCTTACTACTTGCCCTTGCTTCGTTGGGATAATTTGTGTGTCCATATTTTCTTTCATTATATTGCAAGGATAACTGTTTGACTTTAAAATATTCGCTTCCCACTGCAGAAAACTTGCTAAAACATTGCGCGAATCTATTTTTAAAAACTGATTATTTCATAGAGTTGAATTATATTTAAGTATACCTAAATCTCCAATCTAAGAATTCTCTGTTTACAAAATCAGGGATAGCAATATTGGAAGGTAAACTTTGATAATTATTTTTTCTTGCAGCACTTTCGGATAAAATCAAATCACCATTCGGTAAGATTTTGAGATGACTGCTATCAAAGAGCTGGTGTATATCAGATCTTAAACAAAGGCCATTTTCTATTCTATCATTTCCATTGTATTTTACGTCAATAATATGAGATGCCTCCAAGACGCTTTCAATCATCACTCCAGTCACGATACAAGTGGAGTTAAACGCTATCAATATATTCTTCCTGAAAATATTTTGAAAGGGTCTCGCAAGAATTTCGCGCGAAACTTTTTTCCTTTCCACATTAGAAGGAATTTGAGTTTCAACAATTTGTTTAGCAATTGTTGCAAGATCCTTTATATCTAAATTTAAATTATGAAGTTCTTTAACTTCTTCGCTCGTCATGCCAGTCAAAAAGTACTTTTCGTTTTCATTTCCTCGAACCAAATGTACTACCTCACAAAACCCATAATTACTAAGAAATAAAAGAAATTCTCGTGCCATTCTTCTATCATTTGCCAAAGGGGCACAATCAGGCCATCCAGACACATCCAGTTTGCCGTCTCGAAATTGAATTAATGCTTCTACATAAACATTTAGTTGTGATTTCTCTCCAGCAAGCGGAATAATAATCTTTATTAATTCATTAGTCGTAATGAAGCCCATTTCTTTCCCAAATTTCAATGAAAGCTGGGAAAGAATATCTAAAATTAGTTGAAGAGGATAAATTTTTAACCCTGAATCATCCCAATCGGAAGTATCTCCTACAATTCGTTTGTTAGGCAATTCAAAAGTGCGGATTACTGTAGTAGCAAATTCCGCAGGATTAATTTTCCCTTCTGCAAGCATCTTACCGAAAGCAGTTACTTTAATTTTTCCTTTATCATCCTCTAAAAGACCTAAAGCTTTCCAATATTGACCAGAATTTCGTATTAAATTTCTTTCCTGAGTCCTAACCAAATCGACTTTAGAATCTGTTTCACTCTGAACAATAGCCAAACCATCCAATACTTCTTTTGAGCTTGGAGCATAATTTTGATACCTATTGAAAACGCGAAGAACCCCAAGAAAGATTGGGGGCTCGTTAAGGGATTCAGTTGGGGTTAATATCGCCCATCTCCACTTATAATTGGGGAACGGCTTTACGGGTGGATTTATTTGAAGCATTTTTCTTTAGTTCTTTTGGAAAAATGGAAGCAATGGCATTAGCTAATAATGGTGGCACTGCATTTCCAATTTGTCTGTACGCAGATGAATTATTTCCTTCAAATATAAAGTTTAATGGGAATGATTGAGTCAATGCTAATTCCCTGACAGACATTCTTCTGTGGTTATTAGGATGATGCAATACAACCACTCCCCCTTTTTCATCTCCACGGGCTGTTACAGTTGGGGCTGGCTTATTTGGGTCAATAGCCCTATTGCCAAGATACCCATTAAATTTCAATTTGAATTTAGAACCTGTATGATTATAAAGATTATTTGGCTGATCAGGTTCAGGTATATCCTTGAGAGCCTTACCTATGGAAACCCATTCCTTTGTTCCTGAAATTTCGGAATTTGCTGAGTGCGATGGTGCTGGATAAGAAATGTGATAATCTGTATCATTCCTAACTCCAATAATTATAACTCGTTCCCTTTTTTGAGGAACGCCATAGTCTGCAGCATTCAAAACTTTATATTCAACATTATATCCCGCTCCTTTAAAATCAGACAAGATCATTTCAAAGACCTTTCCTTTTTCTAAACTGAGAATCCCTTTAACGTTTTCAGCAACAAAAAATGTTGGCCTTTTGTCATTTAGAACTCTTAACAACTCTAAATACAATTGGTTTCTTTCGTCACTTTCCGTTCTCTTTGTATTTGCTACAGAAAAACCTTGACATGGAAATCCCCCAATCAAAATATCGTGATCTGGTATTTCGTCTGAAGGGATTTCAGAAATGTTCTTACAAATAATATGATTATTGATATTGCGTTTGTAGGTATTGACAGCATCTTGGAATATATCGTTTGCCCATATTACATCATGACCCGCTTTGATAAAACCTAAATCAAGCCCTCCAACTCCAGAAAAAAGAGATACTACTTTCATTTTAAATTGCTTCAATTTTTTTTAGCTGTTCGCCTAAATGTTTTCCGAATAACACTGGAACTGCATTACCTACTTGTCGGTACATTGATCCCATTGAACCTATAAATTCAAAGTTCAAAGGAAATGTTTGTATCAAAGCGCTTTCCCTTACACTCATTCGACGATGATTAAGTGGGTGCTGAATTGCACAAACACCTCCTTTACCATTACCTCTTGCGAGAATAGTTGGAGAGGGTTTATTAGGATCTGTTTCCCTGTGTCCAGTAAAATTTCTATTGGTAACTTTATATTTTGAATATACGTGATTCTTTAGGTCTTTACCGATTAAGTCAGGCTCAGGTATATTTTTTAAAGCTTTAGAAATACTTATCCACGTCTTTTTTTCATGGCTTGGGGTGGGAAATTGAAAATCCATTTCCTCAGGCAAATCTTTTCTTGTCCCAGCTATTATTACCCTTATTCGCGTTTGTGGAACACCATAGTCTGCAGTATTAAAAGCTTTGTATTTAACTCTGTATCCTGCTTTACTAAAATCATCAACTATCTTCTTAATTGCGTTTCCTTTGTCAAGACTTAAAATACCCCGAACATTTTCAGCCAAAAAATATTTTGGCTTTTTACCTTTTATCACTCTATAGAATTCCTTATAAAGTTTATTGCGTTCGTCATTTTTAGTTCTTAACATATTAGCCATTGAGAACCCTTGACAAGGAAATCCCCCGACTACTACATCGCTTTCGGGAATTTCGTCCAGGCTAACTTCAGAAATATCCCTATGCAGAACATGATCTCCAATATTTAATTTATACGTTTCACAAGAATCAAAATCAAAATCATTTGCCCAAATAATTTTATGACCAGCCTTAATCAACCCAAGATCAAGGCCTCCAGCTCCTGAAAACAATGAAACTATCTTCATTCTATCGTTCAATTTGAGATTTAATAAATTTTATTTTTTTTTCGGCGGCTTTTAAAGCCTTAGATGCGCAATCTTCATTGGCTATTTCAAAAGCGATATTTTCACTTAAAAAATGAACCATCAAATTATCCTTATCACATTCAAGAATCTCGGCAAGCTTAAGTATGTTTGTCTTACATGCTTTTCTTTTACCATTTTCTATCTTGCATAATATAGCTTGATCAATATCAAGATAGGCCGCAACTTGACGCAACAGTAATCCTTTGTTTTCACGCTTTAACTTAATTGTTTGCCCAAAAGTTTCCATTTGATTGAAATGATTTGACAATAATTGTCAAATATAAATTTTCAAATCCAATTTTTTCATTTTGAGAGATATTTTTTCAAACACAATTCGAAACCTATGACCATATTAATCGATTCAATTTAGAAGAATTACATTTACTAAGCCTTGATAGTAACAACTATCGTATAGTTCAGTGAAATAATCCAGTATTTAAATGATCGGAAGGTGCCTATTCAAAGTTTATAAATTAATTTTAGGCTCTGAAAACAATGGCTGGGAACCAATATATATCACTTTTGGAATTGACAGGAGAAATTCAGTCAGTTGTATCGTCTTCGTTTAAGAATAAAAGTTATTGGGTACTTGCCGACATTTCTGACCACAAGTATTATTCACAGAAAGGCTACCATTATTTCTCGCTTGTCGAAAAGAATCCTAACAACCATTCTGTGATTGCTAAAATGCAGGCCGCTGCATGGGGAGATGGTGCCAGATCAATTCAGGTATTTCAGAATATTACTGGTCAAAGTTTTAAGAATGACATCAGGGTATTGGTAAACGTTTCTGTTACTTACAGTCCATCTTACGGCCTTCAATTAATCCTGAATAGTATTGACACCTCTTTCACGATAGGCCAGCTTGAACAGCAAAGGCAAGCAACATTACAAAGACTGTTAGATGAGTGCTCCGATTTTATATGGAAATCAGGGAACCAATACATCACGCGCAATAGCCAGCTGCAATTAAAACCGGTCATTCAGAAAATCGCTGTAGTCAGTTCAATGAACTCCGCAGGCTTCAAGGATTTCCAGGATACGCTTGAAATGAATAAGCATAAATACTTGATTAGTATCGATACTTATTTCACGATGGTGCAGGGAGAAGCCAACGCGGATGCGCTTTTCAATACCTTGTTGAATGTTTACAATTCAGGCATAATTTACGATGCTGTGATAATAATCAGGGGAGGGGGAAGCCAGACTGACCTATTGATATTTGACCAGTTCAATGTTGCGAAAATAATTGCCAAATTTCCAATCCCTATTATTGCCGGTATCGGGCATCAGGTGAATGAAACAATTGCTGATCTTATGGCTCATACTTCCGTCAAAACGCCGTCAATTGCTGCTGAATTCATTATCAGCCACAACCGACAGTTTGAAGAAGATGTCCTGAATTTACAGAAGAGTATAATCATTAAATCACAGCAATTATTTAATTCTAAACAACAGAGATTGGTCAGACTAAATTCCTTGCTTATCAACAAGACTAAAGACCTGTTACAAGACAACAAGGACGACCTGACTACAATCAAACAGGGCATAATCAATAGTGCCAAATCAATGTTGTATGAAAGCCGAGTTCAAATAAATAACACGACAAGCCAATTATTCACAATACCCAAAATGATGATTGGCAATGAAAGGAATAACCTTGCCAACGAAATTAAAAATTTGGAATCATACAGTCGAAAGTTCTTTGTAAACAAACGAGGATACATTGGCCATTATTCTTCTGTTTGTAAATTAATGGATCCTGAAAACCTGTTGAAGAAAGGGTTTGCGCTACTTTACAAAAATGACAGGATAGTTGTCGATGGCCAAGAAATTGTAAGTGATGACAAGGTTACAATCCGATTACATAATTCAGAAATCCAGGCCATAGTAACATCAAATAAAATCAAAAATGGAAACGAATCTTAACTACGAATCGGCTTATGCTGAACTAAAAGAAATTACCGAAGAGATAGAATCAGAAACCATCACAGTGGATGTACTTGCAGAAAAAGTAAAACGTGCATCGCAACTAATCGAATTCTGCCAGACAAAATTGAGGTCAACTGAAACTGAGGTGATGAAGATTATCCAACAAATGGAAAGTTCAAAATCACTCAGAGATTAATTTATATTTAGATGCAAGGTCTTTTCTTCATTTTTAGAAATTGTTGTTTGAAATCTTAAGTCTGAAACTTTCCAAATAATATCATTTTTCTTGTACGCATTAAAGTAAAAATTCTTCACGATAAAATGCATAAAAGAACTTGGAGTTATCGGGCCTGATACAGGAATACGACAGTTTTGATATTCACCAAAGGTTGAGTGGGAATATGGGTGGTCAATATCAATAAAAATATCCGCGCTGGAATTAAAATCAAATCTTATTGGAAACGCAATAATGTTTTTTTCAATTATATCGTGAAACTCAGATTCTCCAAAATACTTCTCATCATACAATTCGATATTCTCGTCGTATCGATGGTGTTTTGGGGAAGGGAAAAACGCCAATCTATGTGAAATTAGATTTCTTCCTGTATTATTGAATTCATACATCATCTGAATTAATGCACCATCCAACATTTTTAAATTGTAATTCTTGTCTTTGGAAAGGACCTCAAACTTCTTATCATACTCTACATTCTTCAATGCTATGGAAATATCTTTTTGATCGTTCCAAGATATTTTATTATCTTTTTTGCTCGGCCACTTTTCCTCAATAGATAACCCATTCTCAATGATTAATTGAGTTATTGAAGCAATTTCTTGAAAGGTATCATTTAGAGTCATTTAAAAATTTTCTTAGTTCATCAATAGTATCCTTTGGTAAATCCTCTAAATGGATTTGATTATTTTTTATCTTACTAAGTAAACTCAACGCTTCTTTTTCCGATTCCGTAATGGCCTTTTTATCCGCTTCTGAGAGGTCTCTATGAAGAATATTTAGTTTATCCATCTCTTCTAATGTTGGATACCTAAACTTCAATCTAAACTTTTCCTCCCTTATTCGTTCGAACTCTTCCTGTAATTTATCCATTGAATTTCCTGTTCCTGTAACACGGACCCAGGCTTTACTACGAGTAATTGCTGTAAATAATATATTCCGCTTTTTTATTAGCTCGAACCCTCCATAGCAATAGTCTGCACCGACGATATATATCATAGCTGCTTCATTACCCTTTGCTCTATAAATACTTGTAAAAGCAACCGAATTATTTATATAGAAATCATCAGGAGATGTATTCACCCCAGCCAAATGAGATTCAATTCCTTTGCTAAATAGCTTTTGCCTTATTGGCGCTAATTCGTTTTTCGCTACTATAGGGTTGGGATGTATAACTATAATATCTCTCGGATTTAACTCATCATTTTTAATATTTTTCTCTATTTCGCTCGCAACATATTCGTATTGTGAGTCATTATCCTTAAAAGAAACAAAATTTATTATATCGTTATGGTTTATTTTCTCCGCAATAAAATCAGGGCTGGAATTACTGTCTCTTTTCAGAACCACAGTTTGACCTAATTCTAAACTTCCTTCATCAACCACATAACCGACATCTTTCCATAATTGCTTTTCACTAAACATCGTCACTAACTGCCCATTTTCTCTATAAATACCAAAACCGAGTGCATGGGCAGTGACCAAAACAGGTGCAGAATTCCTGTAGCATTTCTCTAAAATGATGTCCTGTTGAGGCTTATTTTTAATATTTTCAAAATCTATTCCTTCAAAAATTTCTTTAGGGTTTCTTAGAGCGTTTGCCTCATTTAACTTTTGAAGTTCATCATAAGCATAAATCAATCTCTTATTATAAGGGTTTGTTTCTGTTGCAGGTTTTAATAAACTATAACAAAGCTTCAAAAATGATTCTGAAAAATCTTGAGCTTCATCGATTAATATTGCATCGTAAATTGCAGTAGTTACTTTTGCTTCAGAAAGTGCTTTTGTGGATAAAATATCAATATAATTACTTGCGAATTTATATCGGTATTTAGCACTATCGTAATCTAAATATTCGATATTGTTCAGTTTGCAAAACTCATAATAGAACCCACTGTCACGTGAACTTCCCCAAGCTTGTTGAATTTTGATTTTGCTCCAATCCGGCTCTTCATTCTTATGCTCTATTGTAAATTTTGTAATCAATTCAATAAACTGGCTCTTTAAAGATCGAGTGTAGAATGTCACACCAATTGTCCAATCTGGAAATTTTGAATGTAAATACGCAACCTTTAATGCTAAGACAATTGTCTTGCCTGATCCAGCTAACCCCCTTATCCGCTGAATACCTTCAACTGTTTCTATTACTGCCTTACTTTGTCTTCTATCGAGATTTGAAATTGATTTTTCAACTTCATTTAAAATTGCACCTTTTGAATTATTGTCAACTACTTTCCTTGGAGGTTTCGATTTAAGTTTAGTTATGGCTTGGACTGCTTGTACCAATCTTTTATAATAATCAATACTTAAGTCCTTTTGTATATTTTCTTTTAGAAATTCATCAAAATCATCTTTAGTAATTATAACTTCTTTGTTCCTTTCGGATGCAGGCCATGATGGAGAAATAGTTAACACATTGAGGTTTACGACAAGAGTCCCCCGTTTTGCAGCTAATTCCTTATATCCAATCAATTTCTGCAAAACAACATTATACAATGAGTCTCTTATATCTTCGCGATTGGAAACTTCCGGTTCCTCAACAATATCAAAAACGATTACACCATGCTGTGCAGAAATCAATAATCCATCAATAGAATTTTTTTCATCAATAGAACCTACAATAGGGTATCCAGTGTAAAGAATACAGTCTTCTAATCCAGAATTTTCTACAAATTCAACAAGCGATTCTGTAGATACTGGCTTACCCGATGCTCCTCTTATAATGTCAATCATACAAGATTATTATTTTAAACAAAAATAGTTCAATGGTGTTCAAAAAGTAATTAATTGAAGCCTCCTAACTATAATAAAAATAGATTGTAATTTCATAATTGCTCTGCATAGAATGCTTTTGCTACGCGTATCAATTCTAATCTCGACCAATTTTTGTTGTCATATACTGAACCATGCTGCTCACAATAAACAGCGGTGATGACTATTTAGAATTTGGAAGTAATATTTAAGTAGAAAAATTAATCAGATTAAAATTGAATCAATTTTTTAATAACTAAAGCGCAAAAGTAAGTTTCTAATTATATTATTATTTTTTGTGCCATAAATCTCACAAAGACTGGTCGGAGTAATATCAGAAAATTTTAGTTCTGGTTTTGAATTCATATAAGCTGATAGCAATTCCTTCCGTCCAAGCATTTTAAAATCATCTAATGCACTTTTATAATTAAAATCATCTACATCATTAACATCCGAACCGGGGAAATTTTTTTCCAAAAAGTACTCCCCAAACCATGTAGCAATACCTTCCTCAAGCCTATTAATCTTATCAAAAGTTGTTGGCCTTAAACAGTGAACAACTTCATGAGCTAACAAGCGTACTGCCAAACCTTTTTGATTCTCATAAGATAGTCCTTCTTTAATTTGAATTTCTAAATTATTATCTCTAACGCACATTTGTCCCCCACCAATGTCCCCAGTGTAATCAAAGTTAACTTTTGGATAATTAAAGGACATATCCCTCTTGCATATAACCTTCTCTGCTAGATTTAAAGCTCCGTCTAAATAACCCAAAATTTCATTTTTAGCATCTTTCATAAATTCAAAAATAACAAACTTAGTTATTCAAGGATTGGATTGATTCTTCTAACCGAATATAATTACTAATTGCGAGCATTTTTTCTGACCTTAGATTATATATCAACGTAATAGACATGACCTCAGAAGAAATAATAAAACACCTCAACGATAACACCGATGCCTACTATAACGGAGAAATAAAGAATATATCAGATCAAAATTTAACTGTTGTCCCAGGATTCCAACTAATATTCGGTGTCACCTATCCAGATCAGATGACTAATGATTTTGAATCGTATAAACACAGATTAAAAGAAAGTGTTGGAGGAAAAGAATTGCCAAAAGTTTTAGCTTGGCCATTTTACGAAGAGGTAGCTTTATGTAAAGTGCTTGAAAAACTTTCCACGCATTATAAAGCTAAAATAAATATTGCGAGAATGATGCGAGATATAAAGTTTAAAGAGGGCAGACCAGTTTATTTGGTAGTAACTATAATAACTATTCCAATTGTAATAAGCCAACATTAGTTAACACATCTGTTCGGGAATAAAAGTGGAATAGTGCAATTTTTAGTGCAAGAAGAAAAGCCGGGAAAAAAAAAGGAGCTACGAATGAACGTAACTCCTTGATAATCAGTGTGCCCAGAACAGGAATCGAACCTGCACATCCTTGCGAATACAAGATTTTGAGTCTTGGATTAAATGAATTCATTTAAATTGATTTGTGGTGAAATAGCTTATTATGCTGCATTTTAGACTATCTAATCAATGTAAGAAATCAAAAAAATTCAGATAAAACATCTAAATGTTGTAGTATTGTTGTAGTAAATAAATATAGCAATATGGCCTCTGTAAAAGTCATTTTAAGAAAGGAGCAAAAGCAAGATGGTACATATCCTTTAGCGATAAGGATAACAAAAGATAGAAAGTCTTCCTACATTTATCTGGAATATAGTATCGAGCTCAAGCATTGGGATAGTGCAGAAAAATGCGTGAAAAAATCTCATCCTAATTCAGCCCGGCTTAATAACTATCTTTCTACAAAGCTTGCAGAGGCAAGAAACAGTTCTTTAGAATTAGAAACCATTAAGCCTATCGTTACAGCAAAAGCAGTATCCCAAAAAATAAAACCAAAGGCCGGTGCGACTGTCTTTAATCAGGCAGATTTATATATTTCCAGATTAAGAGAAGATGGGAAATTCAACAGATGGAATAGTGAAAAATCGAACGTTAAACACCTCAAAGCTTTTTTGAAAAATGATATTGCTTTTCAAGACTTGACAATAGCGGTTTTAGAACGGTTTAAAGCTCATCTAATATCCAAAAATAAAGCATCTGAACGTACTGCAATTAATAATTGGGTAACTGTCCGCTCAATCTTTAGTATGGCAATCAAGGATGGCGTTTGCGATGCAAAGCATTACCCATTTGGTAAAGGAAAGCTAACAATTAAATTCCCGGATTCAAAGAAAATGGGGTTGACTGCTGAAGAGGTAATGAAAATTGAAAAAGCAATACTTGGAAAAGAGGCAAATCATGCTCGCAATTTATGGCTAATATCCTTCTATTTTGCAGGTATGCGTATTTCTGATGTATTGCGTCTTTCTTGGTCAGACTTCCAGGACGGGCGCCTATACTACACAATGGGTAAAAATAATAAAGGCGATTCTTTAAAAGCATCTGAAAAGGTTTTGAATATTCTAAAACAATACGAAGAAATAAGAGACAAGAATAATGACTTAGTATTTTCAGAACTTAGAAGAATAGATGTCAATGATAGATTTGAGATGGAGCGTATTATTTCTTCAAGAGTAAGTGCTATTGATAAACTTCTTCGTACAGAAGTTAAAAGAGCCGCAGAAATAACCAAACCTTTAAGTATGCACATTTCAAGGCATACTTTCGGCAATATATCAGGAGATAAAATTCCGGTGCAGATGTTGCAAAAACTGTATCGACATACTGACATTAAAACAACAATTGGATATCAAGCCAACTTTATTCATAAAGATACTGATGATGCTTTGGATGCGGTGATTGGATTTTAATCTTAATAGTAATATACCAGAACATACGCATTAATCCGTATGATCTCCTACTGATATCGTTGCTCATAACTTTAGTTGTAAATGAAAAGACCATTTAGGCAAAACCTATTCTCTTACCTTTTGATGAGCAACAGAAAAGGAACGGACGGCGACAGTCAAGGTTTTTGTTGCAAAGCACAGCGGAATCTAACAATTTTTAATCTGAACCTCCTCCCGTATTCAGAACTAAAACATTTCGGCTTGGGAAAATCCTCCCTTATGAAACAGCAAATCAATCGGAGATTACTATCATGTATGATTGTTGCCTACGAGATTAAGAAAAAATTAATTCTAAGATCAATGCAAAAAACGTGTCAATTACCCTGATTTTTTTTGCACTTCTGTTTGTAATTTGCATTATCTGAAAAAGAAAATTCAAATATTAGACTACATATAGGCACTGGTAATGCATTCTTATATGATGTTGTATCTTTTTAGAGATAGTAAAATTTTAAAAACCGACAAAATTCAAATATCCAAAATGAAAAGCAAACTTATCAATGAAACACTTATTGAACCACCCTTCATCTCAACCTCTGTTTGGAGACCGGAAAATAATTATCTCGAATAGACCATCAAATACAACTGGTCTTGACTTCGCAACGCATACAAGGGTTTTCTTTTTCAAAAGTAAGCCAAACAAATTTCTTGTTGATTTTATTGAACAGGATATAAATGATAATGCTGTTTGCCTTGTACCATCAAACCACCTCCATTACCTTAGTCCCACTGAGGATTGCAGATTTTTTTGTGTGGATATTCATGACTCCCTTTTTAGTAATTGGGATTTACAATACATTTACGCGAGTAAATTTCACAAACAAAAAACAATTCAACTTTCTACCAGTTCTTCTGAAATATTCCATACTCTTGAAAATATGGAGGGCGCAAATTTCGATGAGAAGTATTACCTTAATTACATCAAAAGCACTATTGTCCATAAGGAATCCAGTAGTAACCTCTTAAGGTTAAACCCAGGAACGATTCTACTGATTACTCAATTTTTAGAGCATATTAAGCGGATTGAGTTAAAACTTGATAACTGTGTCATTGCCCAAATTGTTGGAACATTAAATTGTTCAGAGAGAACCTTGCAAAGGGCTTGCATTAATTCATTTGGATTAACAACTCAGGAAGTTATAAAATACCACATTTTGCTCAAAGGGATTTATCTTTTGAGTAAGCACGAATCATCAATTTCATCAATCTCCAAAGAACTTGGTTTTTCATCTGTAAGTTCTTTTGATAAATGTATCAAAAGACTTACAAACAGCACCCCTAAAGCAATACAACAACACTTGCATTCTATTGGATTGTAATAAATGTCGGATTGGGACAATTATTTGTCGGATATGGATTGTTTCCTGTCGGAAATAGACTGTCATTTGTCGGAAATGGATAGCTGTATTTTTTCCTGAAATTATTGGACGCTGGTAATTTTATCCTCCCAAATAATTATCAAAATTTCATTTCAGGAAAATACAATTCTAACTATCTAAAAAAACCTCTCTATGTACAGAATAGTCCCCCCTATCACCACAGGACAGTATGGTCCCGATGTACAAAATTTGCAGGATACCCTTTTGCTTTTGATAGAAAAGGGCGACATTACTATCAGCGGAAACTTTCCTTTAGGAGATCTGAATAACGAAAGGATACAAAGCTTTTTTGGTGATGTCACTACAGATGTAGTAGCCCTTTTTAAAACGCAGAATTCGTTGTCTTCCCCACCAATTGAATTAGTGAATCACGATGTAGCAGATGCTCTGAATGCGGTAATGGGACAGTATCCGGACTCTCTGGATCCGGATCCGGATTTGATAACTATTAGTGGAAATGTGACGCACATTTCGGGGAATTTATTTTCAACAAGCTACACTGTAAAGATAGAACAGGTGTTTTTTGATAGCACTGTTGAAGTGTCAACTACAACAATTGATGCTGGAGGATTCTATACTACTAATGTTTCAGCCCCAACTTTAACACCCGTTGAAAACAATTTTAGTTTCCAGATAATAGTAGTTGTAGATGTAAGTGAGGAATATAAATCCAAAATTGTACAGGTGCCAGATGTACAAAGACAAGTGGTAATAGATATAGTTATTGACAACGAAATCACTGTTGCCTCAGAGTATACTACCATTAAAACAAAAGTTGAAGCGTTGATAGGCTCAACCGAGATTCAGGACATTACTGTTGATGTGGATGATTCGCAGGCTGAGTTTTTGGCCAAGAATTTAAATGAGAACATCAGAGATATCAGAGCCTTAATCTATGCACATAAACTTAGCATTCAACTTGATGATTTAGAGCCAGAATTATTTTACGGATTATTGCGCAACAATTTACCTTTTATAGCAGAGCAATTACTGTTTCAAAATAAGCTGACTTTTACTAATGCGCTAACATATTCTTCAAACACCAACATTATATCTCCATATACCGAAGGGGAAATTGAAACTTTTGTCGATGCTTTGAAATTAACGATTATCACCGCTTGGAACACTAGTAATAGTTCCGATCTTCAAAAAACGCTAACCTTCAGGATTTATAACACAGTTTTGGATGATACAGAGCTTACCAATGAATTCTTATCTGTATTTTTCAATTTCGAAAATTTAAATCTTGACACTGATTTCTGGGAGTATCTGGAAGACGAGTTTACAGATTTTGACACTCACATTAAATCACTTAAAACAGTTACGGTTATTGCCGTTATTATTGGCAATAATCCAGCTCTTGTGGGGTCGCTTCTGGGAATTCTTGGCGGTGATACTTTTTCAACAGATCAAACTTTAGATATTGTTTCTGGTGATCCACAACCTGAATTATTAGCAGGTTTAACCAATCAAAACTGGATTGATATTATTACTGATGCCAAATCAAGTAATGCAACAAATTTCATTTTCCCCGATTATGTTATTGGAGAGGATGATGAAGAGAAAATCGAATTTTATGCTGAAAGACTATATACAAATTTTACTTCAATCTATCCAATCTACAACATTAAAGCCAAAATTGCTGATGATGAAGAATCTCCTTTCCCAACTGTAAAAGAGAATATAGGAACTTTTCTTGAAAACAATCCGGGTATTGACTTAAGAGCAATATCAATGGTGGCAATAAAAGCTACTGAAGATAATCCTTATGATTTGACAGATGTAGAAGATCTTGAAGATTTTATTGAGGAACTAGCTATTATTCAGAGGTTATCTGCGATTACTTCAAGATATGAGGTGATGGCAGGGCTGGCAAATGATGGGATTGTTTCTGCCTTTCATATTACCGAGATAGACAAAAGTGAGTTTGGAGATACATACGAGGAGCTATTTGGGACTAAAGAGGCAGCAATAGAAGCAGCAGATGCTGCTGACAGTATAACAACCCATGTAATAGGAAAAGCATATGCTACATATAGTGAAATGGACTTTAAAATATTGCCTTGGGATCACGAAGATGAGAGATACGACCCTGTTCCCCCTGGCAGTAGTTTTGAAACCCCGCCATTGGTTGATCCCTATGCTGACTGGAGAGTTCTTTTCGGATCATTAGACGGGTGTAGTTGTTGCCATTGTGAATCAGTTTTTAGCCCATCGGCATATTTAGTCGATACTTTAAATTTTTTAAGAAAAAGCAACAATTCGTCATGGACTACATTAACGGCCGATAGACGACCTGATATTAGCAATATCGAGTTAACCTGCGATAATTCAAATATAGCTCTGCCTTATATAGATTTGGTAAACGAGCTTTTGGAAGACTTGGTATCTGACAACTCCGCTCTTGGGGGTGTTTATGCGCGCCAAACACGAGCTGCTGCTGAATACCAAAGAGCAAGTCCGGAATATATGAATACCAATGGATATCAATATTCCAGTACAGTCTTTATTGATACACCCTATTCAAAACTGTTGGAAGCACAGTACCCATGGACTTTACCCTATAATGTTTTCAAAAGACAAATTGATACGCATCTTAGCATTCCTGGGATTAAAGGTCATGAGTTAGTACAAAGATTTAGTAGCATGGATTTTATAAATTCATTAGACACCACGCAATATTGTACTAACTATTTGAACATTTCAAATGAATTAAGAACAACCATAATCACAGCATCCGCATTAAGTTCAGGTACCAACTACAAGGATTTACAGGTACATTATGGATTTACTGTTAATTATAATCCTGCATCCGCATTCCGGTCTAGTTTACCCAATCCTCAATTAAGAGGATATTACCTGACTTTACTTGAGACCACTTGGACTGCCTCACTTACAGATCGCGTAGATTTATTTCTTCAACAAACCCATTTATCTTACAGAGAATTACTGGAGTTGTTAGATTGCTACTACATCAATCCCGTACATAACCCTGAAGAAGAAGATCCTGAATTAATTGTACGAAAATTCGCAATTCTAAACAATTCCAGTACAACAGATATCACTACTTGTAGATTAGACCAATTAAGAATTGAACCGGCTAATAGCGCTGACATACCTTCTTTTTTAGATAGACTTCACCGCTTTGTTCGTTTCTCAAGAGCATTAGGCTGGCATTTTTATGATCTGGATATTGCTTTAAGAGCAGTTGGCAGCAATACAATTAATGAGACTTCCTTCAAGAAAATAGCACAGCTAAAACACTTGTCTGATACCTTGAATATAAAAGTTGCAGACTGCTGCATTCTGTTTCAGGATATAGAAGGCTTACCTTATCGTGACTATATGCACGAGGATGAGAATTGTGAGTTGATCGAAATCCCAGACCAATACACACGTATTTTCAGAAGTACGGCAATGGTTAACTCTAATTTAGAGTCTCCTTTCCCACCTAAACCAATTTCTTCAATATTCTTACCTGACTTTCCAACTGTCAAACTTGATGTTTTTGCTAATTATATTTCAGGTATTGTACAGTTAAAACCAAATGAACTTCAAATCATACTTGATGAGGTTTATTCAGTTTACAGCAGCTATGTAGATTTGGTGGACAGCGAAATTACTATAAACATCTCTATCTTAAGCTATATACACAGACAAAACATACTTATTAAGTCTTTAAAGCTTTCCGTAAAAGAATGGATGTTTTATAAGAAATGGATAACTGATAGTGCCTATTTTGGAAATACCAGTGGAGATGCTCCCAACAACACAGCCTCAAATCCAATCAGTACCCTAGGTATCGGATCTCCATATTCAGCTATTCCGTTTGATACAGTACGTTTCATCAATTGCCTGAAATTATTTAAAAATGCAGGTTTTTCTTATAATGATCTGGAATACTTACTCCTTGATAAGCCACTCGATGCGGTTAGTGATTTAAAACTAAATGCAGCCATTGCCGAAGTTCTTGGAGTTTTGCGTACAGATCTGGCTAAAAAGTGGTATCCTGATTATGATCCGGATGGAGATAATGCTTCTAAAGATTTATTGGCAATTCTGATAACGCTAATAGATGAAGCGGATGCACAAAATTTAATGTCCATTGTAGATAGGGAATTAGATACTGTTGTTGAATACACTACTGAAGAGTATGACTTCATTCATGATAAGCTAGCCTTCTTACTGACCAATGGCGCAGAGATATTGGCAGACACAGGTTCTGTTGATTATGAATCCGATATTAATCTCAGATATGCATACGTTTACGCTGAGATTAAAAAGTATATAATTAATACGATTCTGAAGCCATTGATTCTTTCTGATCTGGCAAAGTATCTGAAAATTGAAGAACAAAGCATTCAGGTTTTATTGAATGATGTAATCAATATAGAGGGATCTTCCGGGTTTGATTTACTGCTCAATCCTGAATTTGCGCTGAGTACTGAAACAATTGAGCGTTGGGATACCTTTGACGACCAATTTACAATTGCGCTTATACTTCAAAAGTCATCGTTGCTGATTGCCCGTTTTGGACTGGGTACTTTAGATGTGCAGAATTTCTGGTCAAAGACAATTACAGGTACGGACGACCCTGTTGTACCAGGTATACTCAAAATTACCGACCTGCCAATCAGACCAACAGTTGATACTATATTCATACCTGGTACTAACAGCAATGCAACGTTGCGCTTGTTTAGAAACCTGAATCAATGGATGAACGTTAGGGCTTTTCTGGGAGCAGATATAAATATCCTTTTTAAAGCCATTGAGAATGAAAATAATGTTGTTGAGAATATGGCCTCGGTCTTTCGAATGAGTATGGCAGATCTGGATGCCCTGATAATATTGCCACCTTATAATGGCTCCACAGATGAAGGTATTTTAGACATTGATGATACAATGTATCAGACTCCTATTTCTTATTTAAGGATTATTGATTGTCTGGAAATGCAGCATTTGATGCCAGCATCAATGTACACTCTTTACAAGGTTTCCAGTGCTACCAGAACTGCTGATGAGCAGTCAAATGCAGCAGAAGTAATACACCTTGTTAAAGCACCCTATACAGATAAGCAATGGCTGGAAATCGTAGAGCCTATAAGTGATTTATTAAGGGTAGAAAGACGGGATGTTCTCATCGATTATTTATTGGCGTACCCTTACTATCCGTACCGCTTTTCCTGGCTTACATCATTGGATATTTACGAAACACTTTTGATTGATGTAGAAATGATGCCGGTGATGCAAACCACCAGAATTCTGCAAGCCAACAATACTGTTCAATTATGGATGGATAGGGTTTTATTGCAACTGGAAGCGCATAAATTAACTAATGATAAAGCGAGGGAATGGACATCCTGGCGTAAAATATACCGTGTTTGGGAAGCAAATAGAAAAGTGTTTTTATATCCCGAAAACTGGATAGAGCCAGAACTCAGAGATGACAAAACACCATTGTTTATAGAATTGGAAAAGTTCTTAAAGCAAAATGAAGTAACAAAAGAAAATGTTGAAGAAGCCTATAAGACATATCTGGAGAGATTAGACCAAATATCCAATTTGGATATCATTGGCATTTACCGCGAAACAGCTCAGGACTATAAGGAATCCCTGCCAGAAATTAACAAGGATATAGTCCACGCTTTTGGCAGAACAAAAGAACATCCTCATTTATTCTTTTATCGCAAGCGTGAGATGAGTATGTGGACAGCATGGGAAAAAATGGACATTCAGATAGAAGGAGACCATTTTATACCCACTATGTGGCGAGGCCGCCTAAGGCTTTATTGGTTGGTATTTACCAAAGATCAGGAGCAAGTGCCTGTTAGTTCAGTGCAAACTGAAGGATCTTTGAATATGCCGGCCGGTGTAAGGTGGAAAATCCAAATTGCCTGGACAGAGTATAAAGATAAAAGATGGACGGCTAAACAAATGAGTAAGGATGCAGTTTTTAGTAAGTTCATTTATGAGGAAAAGCCAATTTCCTTCGAGCATATCCAACTGTATTCCTCAGGATATATGAAAGGATATATGAATAGGTTATGGAACGAAGAAGGAGATTTGGAAAAAATAAAAAGAGAGTCAATTATTTTTATAGCAGATAAAGACAATGATGGCTGCCCAACATTTAGTATAATAGAAAGAGATTATAGAGTTACTCCCAATCGTCTTTATAATGAAACTACTAAATTTTTCTCCAAATATGGTATAGTAACTCCAGGAGCAGAAGAATTGACTACACCTAATTCCAAATTCGTATATGGAAGACTCAGGTCTTGGTTAGATAGTGATTATCAATGGGTGACGGATACAGAGGATAGGTATTGGACGCACATCGGTCAATTTATCGTAAAGTATAATGGAGTTTCAGTAATAAAGGCCCCTGATACTGGTCATGTTGATCAGTCAATTTATATTGACTATGCCGGCACGAAGCCATTGGATAAGTATGACCTCCAAAGTGCTAAAGGTGGTTACTGGCCTTGTAACACAGATTACTTCTATTGGCATCCTCATCATCTTGGTTACTCACATTTTCCTGATAAAAACATTAAACTTCTTGATGGCTCGCTAAATTATCCTGCACATTATTTTGGATTAGAGTCATTGAAAGCCTTGCCATTTACACCATCTTTTACTCATACAGATACTTTAACTTGGGTAGTAAGAAATAGGCATAAATCCAGATACTTGGTATTTCCGCGTAAAATCCCAAACTCCTTTTCAGGAGGAGATCACATACAGATACCTTACTTCTTTTACAAAGACAACAAGAACACTTTTTTTGTTGAGAAAGTAAGCTTGTTTCACGTATTAACTCCCATGATAGCTTCCGGAGTGATGGTTGATTACAGCCTGATGGAGAGTGCTGCGAAAATTGATGCAAAAACGGCAACCGGAATAAGTTTAGATGCTGGTATTGGCTCAGCAGAATATGACATTGTACATCCTGAACCTGAGTTTAGAGAGTATCCTGTACCTGGAGGTGGTTTAGAAGACGTTGTCGCCGAAATGAAAAGCGGAAAATATGTTGCGGCTTATCGCTTCCATAATTTCGTTCACGAAAGAGTAGATGAATTTTTAGATCAATTGCACTCAAAAGGCTTGGATGGTCTTTTGGATAGAAATTTTATCAATGGTATTACAGATTCTATGAATTTTTCTACCGTTTACAATCCTACTACAAATGTACATGGAGGACACTATTTACCTCACAACAAAGTGGACTTTTCAGCAGATGGAGCTTACTCGGCATACAATTGGGAGTTGTTCTTTCACATACCTATGCTTATTGCCAACAAGTTGAGCCAAAACCAACAGTTCGATCAGGCCAGACTTTGGTATCATTATGTATTTAATCCCACTAACTCTTTAGTCGATACTACTGATAAATTTGCCAGACGTTTCTGGAACTTCCAACCTTTCTATGACAAGGCCAGTAGTGTTGAGTCTTTTGACTCTGTAATGAAGAGTCCAACCCTGGAAGCAGATGTGGATCGTTGGTCAAAAAATCCGTTTAAACCACATTTAATAGCCAGAACGCGCATCACGGCCTATATGAAAAACGCTGTGATGAAATATCTGGATAATCTGATTGCGTGGGGAGACAATCTATTCAGCTCCGATTCCAGAGAAGCAATAAGCGAGGCAACACTTCTTTATGTATTGGCATTACAGATTTTAGGCCGTAGGCCGGAAATAATTCCTGCAAGAGCCAAGCCGGAAGTACAGACCTATGCTACTATTAAAGATAAATTGAACGCCTTTGGTAATGCAATGGTGGCATCGGAAAACGTATTACTTTCTTCCGGCTCCAGACGGCATTTGAAAAAAGTAATTGTTGGCGAATGGGTGGATGGTGTTTGGGGTCCTCCGATATATTACGAGTACCTGAAGGATGTTGAATTCAATCTCAAAGGCAGCATGTACTATTTCTGTACTCCTTTCAATGAAAAGCTCTTGCAATATTGGGATATTCTGGCTGATAGATTGTTCAAAATACGTAATAGCCAAAGTATTGATGGGGTAACCCGAGATTTAGCTCTTTTTGCTCCTCCCATTGATCCGGCTATATTGGTAAAAGCTGCTGCTGCCGGAGTTTCTCTTGCCGGTATTCTTGGGGATATGAATGCTCCTTTGCCGTCTTACCGCTTTAATGTGATGAGTCAGAAAGCATCAGAACTGGCCAATGAAGTAAAATCGCTGGGAGGGCAATTACTTGCAGCATTAGAGAAAAAAGATGCTGAACAAATTTCACTGTTGCGCAGCAGTCAGGAAATTAAAGTTTTGGAGGCTGTGACAGACCTTAAAGAAAAGCAGATAAGCGAGTCTAAAACGCAATGGGAAGTTTTGGGTGTTCAGTTGAAAAGTGCAGTTCAAAGACAGACCCATTATAAGCAACTTATTGAAAATGGGTTAATTGGCCCCGAGCAGTCTCAATTAGACAGTTTAAAAAAAGGTATTCCGTTGCAAATTGCTCAAGGAGTTGTTCAGGGCATAGGAGCAGGTTTAGGAGCTATCCCTCAGGCTCACTCAACACTTCCTGGAGTTTCTTTTGGAGGGATACATTTAGCATCTGTTATGAATGCAGCAGCAGCAGTTATTGGTATTGAGGCTGGTGTCAATAATACCAGAGGTACTATGGCTGGTATCAATGGTGGATACGAAAGAAGGAAGCAGGATTGGAATCTACAATTAAAATTAGCCAATGTTGAAGTGGAGCAAATCAATAAACAATTGATTGCTGCAGAAATCAGGTTTGCTATGTCCGAAGTTGAATTGCGCAACCATAAACTTCAAATGACTAATGCTCAGGAAATGGAAGTAGCCATGCGTGAGAAATACACCAATGAAGAATTATATGACTGGATGATTGGGCAAATTTCCTTTACTTATTTCCAGGGCTATAAATTGGCCTATGAAACAGCAAAGAAAGCAGAGCGTTGTTTCCGTTACGAGCTTAATCTGGACACAAGTGATTACATCCAATATGGTTACTGGGATAGCCTCAAGAAAGGGCTGCTTGCAGGAGAAAACCTTGCTTATGACCTGAAGCGTATGGAAGTAGCCTATCTTGACATGAACAAACGTCAATTAGAGCTTACAAAACATGTCTCTCTGGCTGCATTGGATTCAGAAGCACTAATAAACTTAATTACCAATAAAGAATGTCAGTTTGATATTCCGGAATGGTTGTTTGACATGGATTATCCCGGTCAACACATGCGGCGCATAAAGTCAGTAAGCCTTTCTATTCCTTGTGTAGCCGGACCCTATACAACCATTAGTGCAAAGCTGTCTTTGAAAAGCAGTAAGTATAGAAAAAACGGTTTTTTGCTGGGTGGCGAATATACAGAAAGTACTTCAGGGGATAGCCGCTTCACTTATATGTTTGGTAACATACAGTCAATAGCTACGAGCAATGCCCAGAATGATAGCGGTATGTTCGAAATGAACTTCCGGGATGAAAGATACCTCCCCTTCGAAGGCTGCGGCGCTATCAGTTCATGGTCACTGGAATTACCTGCTACTTTTGCACAATTCGATTATAGTACAATTTCTGATGTGATTGTTCATATCAAGTATACAGCACTGGATGGAGGAGCAACAAAAGTAAAAGCAAAGGAATATGTAGACGAGGCTATTAAGATGGCACTGGACGGAACTGATAAAGATGGTATTTACAGGCTGATGAATTTGAAGCAGGAGTTCTCTAACGAATGGCATCAGTATTTAAATGGCAGTGTGTCAGAACTCAACCTAACCAACATAAGAAGCAGACTGCCCTATTTAGTTCAGGATACTACCTTAGAATTGGTAAATGTGGCTCTATTCGTCAATAAATTAAGTGGATCACCTTCAACAATTGATTTTAAGAATGATTCTGAATCGATTGATGAATCTTTGGCTAAGGCTAATGTGAACGAAGATTGGGAGAAGTATATAGCTTCAGATATCGGAGAACCTATTGATGCTGAGGATTGGCATATCAGTGGATTAACTCCTGCCGATATTACTCATGCCTGGCTTATCATTCAATACAAAAAGACAACTCCTTAGTTAATATTATAATTCATCCCTGCCCTAATAAAAGCAGGGATGAATTATTCAAACTAAATTCATTATGCCTACCGACCCAAATACCCAAAACCAATCTTCCGGAGGAACTAAACATCCTTTGGATCGCTATACCGTGCAGCCCCAGCAAAATGGTGGTGGCGACGGACAGGAAAAAACCCCTTACTACAAATCTCAGGCACCGAGCATTTCTTTGCCCAAAGGAGGTGGCGCACTTAAGGGTATTGATGAAAAATTCAATGTCAATGCAGTGAATGGAACTGCCGGACTTGATGTGCCCTTCCCGCTCAGTCCGGGGCGTGCTGGCTTTACTCCTTCTCTTTCCCTTTCTTATAATTCAGGTAGCGGTAATAGCGAATTTGGTATGGGTTGGGGAATGTCTCTCCCTTCTATACAACGCAAGACAGACAAGCGTCTGCCACAATATAATGACGCTCAGGAATCAGATGTTTTTTTACTGGCTGGTGCAGAAGATCTGGTTCCCAAACTGGATGAAAGCGGAGACCCGATAGAGCGTACCGAAGGGGATTACTTAATCAAAGAATATCTTCCCCGCATTGAGGGGCTATTCGCACGTATCGAATTTATCCGCAAAACAGGAACGACTAACAGTTGGTGGCGGGTAGCTACAAAAGATAATATCCTTACTTATTACGGACTCACTACTGCATCACGTATTGCCGACCCGGAAGCTCCGGCACGAATTTTCAAATGGTTGCCCGAAATGGTACTGGACCACAAAGGTAACGTGCAACAGTTTTTTTATGTGGCTGAAGATACCGTAAACATCATCAATGGAGCCCACGAGAGCAATCGTTTAAATAACATTGCAGCCTTTACCAACACCTATCTCAAAAGTGTAGGCTATTGCAATCTGGAACCCTTCTTTATCACATCAGACGTTTACGAACCCGCACTGCCTTCTGTTACTTATCTGATGGAGGCCGTATTGGATTATGGCGATCATGATGCCGAAGAACCTGAATACACTGCTTCGCAGGATTGGAATGGAAGATTAGATGCCTTTTCTGATTTTCATGCAGGATTCGAAATCCGTACTTACCGTCGTTGTCAGCGTGTATTGATGTTTCATCGCTTTCGCGAATTGAATGCCGGAGCAAGCCTCGACCCTGTATTGGTGCGTTCTCTTGACTTATCTTATTATCAGGACCAGACCCCCAACGACCCTGCATTGCCTAATGACCACGCAGGGATTGACTATATCCTTTCTCTCACACAAAGCGGATATTATTTTGATGGAAGCTCAAACCTGATTAAAAAATCTCTACCACCCATTACGCTCGATTACCAGGCTATAGTTTGGGATCATACTATTCATGCTGTTGCACCCGAAGATTGGGCAAATGCCCCGCAAGGATTGACAGGCAATTACCAGTGGACAGATTTCTTTGGCGAAGGACTGCCAGGTATCCTCAGCGAGCAAGGCAATGCCTGGTGGTACAAACGCAATCTTGGTGAAGGACATTTCACTCATTCACTCAACATTGCTCCCAAACCATCCTTGGCAGGATTAGGTAATAGTCTTCAATGGCAAGATCTTGATGCGGATGGCAGAAGACAAGTGGTTACTTACGATGCAAGTCTTCCCGGGTATTTTGAAGCCGCTTTACCGGCAGCAGATGATGTGGAAGGCATACAGGAATGGGAAGCCTTCAGGGCATTTAAAGAAAACATCAATGTAGATTGGAACAGCCCCTACAACAAGATGCTGGACCTTGATGGAGATGGTCGCCCTGATTTGCTATTATGCGAAGACCGTGTTTTTACCTGGTATAAAAATCAAGGCAAAGAAGGTTTTGGATTGGGAGGATATGCTTCCGTTTCTCTGGATGAAGACAAAGGTCCAAGGCTCTTATTGAATGACCAGGTGCAGAGTGTTTACCTCGCCGATTTAAATGGTGATGGCCTCACCGACCTTTTGCGTATCCGCAATGGCGAAGTATGTTATTGGCCCAATAAAGGCTATGGCCGTTTTGGTGCAAAAGTGACGATGAGCAATTCACCAACATTCGATCACCCTGATACCTTCAATCCGCAATACATTTACATCAGCGACATCTCAGGTACAGGTGCTGCCGATATTCTGTACCTCGCACAAAGCAAATGCATGGCTTATATCAATCGCTCGGGTAATAGCTTTAGCGATGGGGTAGAGATTGCCACATTGCCAGGAATAGAGCCATACAGTAAAGTATCAGTAATAGATTTTTTGGGGAATGGGACCGGTTGCATTGTCTGGAGCAGTCCACTGCCTCAATATGCTAATGCCCCTTTGCGCTACATTGATTTGATGGGAGGCAAAAAGCCGCACCTGATGAAGAGCTACAGCAATGGTATGGGCAAAACTGTAGAACTGAAATACAAAAGCTCGACAAAATATTATCTCGCCGACAAACTTGCAGGAACCCCTTGGGCCACCAAACTCCCCTTCCCTGTTCATTGTATTGAAGAAATTACCACCAGTGATGCAGTAAGCGAAACTACTTACAAACAAAGCTACAGCTATCATCATGGCTATTACGACCACGCAGAGCGGGAGTTCCGTGGCTTTGGCAGGGTGGACACCATCGATACCGAAAGAGCCGTAACAAATGATGATGGCTCTGATCCTTCAGAGCGTTTAGATCAGGACCCTGTGCTTACCAAAAACTGGTACCATACCGGTGCCTGGATGGAATTTGAACTACTCACCGATGCTTACGCCAGAGAGTATTTCGTTGCAAACGAAGACAATGAAATTGGGGCAGCAATCAATATTCCGGATGGCTTAACCGCCAAAGAACAGCGGGAAGCATACCGTGCTTTAAAAGGTTCTCCGCTTCGTCAGGAAATTTATGCCCTGGATGCATCGCCCAAAGAAGACATTCCTTATGCCATTACTTCTTTTGCCTACTGTGTCCTTAAATTACAATCCCTCCCTCCCAACTCGTCATTGCGAGGAACGAAGCAATCTAATGGCACTTACCCCAACGCCGTTTTCTACAATTATCAGGAACAAAAACTCAGCCAAAGTTGTGAACGCTTTGTGGAAGACCCTCGTGTTGCCCACGAAATAACCCTCGAAATAGACGGGTATGGCAATGTATTGCAAGCTGCGCAAATTGTTTATCCCCGCGCCAATACGCCTGCTTTTTTACCATCAGAAGTGGCCGATGCTCAGGAAAAAATGCACATCACTTACAGCCGCAATACCTACACCAATGATGTGCTCAATAATGATTTAGAGTACAGGCTGCGCCTGCCCTCAGAGGCAATTGGTTGCGAACTCTATGCACCCTCTTATAGCTCAGGATTGTGGAGCAAAAGTGTATTGTTTGCTTTGGTAGATGCTATGAGTATCTCCGACTACAGTACTGCTATGACAGGCGGAAGCGCCATCCTGCGCAAGCTCAGCCACAGCAAAACGCTCTATCGCGAAAATGATGCCCTTACAGCATTGCCATTAGGCGATCTGGAAAGTCTGGCTATACCACACGAGCAATATGCATTGGCCTTTAGTGATGATATTATTGCCAGTCCTTTTACCAATGCAAAATTGGAAGAAGGCGAATATATTGACCTGGATACTGATGGTGATTATTGGTTGCCCTCGGGGCAAGCAGTATATGGCACAGTACCCGAAAACGATTTTTATTCGGTGCACGAATTTCAGGACCCATGGGGCAACAGTACGGAAGTCACTTATTGGGATAATGTTACAGAAGAGTATTGGCTCTTACCCAAAACAACCACAGATGCCCTCACTAATATAACCACAGTAGACAGCTACGACTGGCGCATACTACAACCTACGGCGATGACCGACATCAACGGCAACCAAAGTGAGATTGCTTATGATGCTCTAGGTATGTCTGTGGCAATGGCTGTAAAAGGGAAGCCATCGCCGGCAACGGCAGAAGGTGATAACCTTACTGGTTTGGACATTGAAGACTATACTGTACAGGAAGATTTCTGGGACGACCCCGAAACCTATGCGGCAGCCTTATTGGGCAATGCAAGCATGCGCTGCATCTATAAATTTGGAAACGTCATTGCGAGCCCAAGCGAAGCAATCTCACCTATCTGTGTAGCCATGATTGGCCGCGAAATACATGTTGAAGATGAAGTGACGCCAAGTCCTTTAGTCATCCGCATCACCTATACCGACGGTTTTGGCCGCATTGCCATGCACAAAGTACAGTGCGAGCCTGTCACCCTGAGCGGAGACGAAGGGCCATACAGCGCGGCCTGGTTAGGCAGCGGCAAAACAGTGTACAATAACAAAGGTGCAACCGTACTACAATACGAACCTTATTTCAGCACCACGCACGCCTACGACCCTGCCGAACAGGCTGCTAACCTGGGCGTGAGCCCGCGAATGCATTACGATGCTATGGGCCGCGTTCGCCGCACTGATATGCCGGATGGAACATTCAGCAAAACCATTTGGGACGGATGGATGCAGGTAGTGTACGATGCCAACGACTGTTGCTTAGATAGCGATTGGTATGCCGCTTACAGCACAGGCAACACCGAAGAGCAAGATGCCGCTGACAAAGCAGCAGCACATTATGACACGCCAACAATCATGCATTTGGATAGCCTTGCACGGCCTTTCTATACCATTCAATTACTCGAAGCATTAACCATTACCGAAGAAGAACAGGGACTGGAATACGACCTCACGGGTATCGACCATATCGTTTCTTACGAAAACCTCGACATTACAGGTAACCGCTTGTCTGTGGTGGATGGCCGCGGCAATACAGCCCTCTCCTATACCTACAACCTGCTGAAAGTGCCGATGCAGCAAACCAGTATCGACTCTGGCACACAATACATGCTGGCCGACGTGGGCGGACAGCCAATCTATGCCTGGGATGCGGACAACCGGGAATTTCATTACGAATATGATGTTTTGCGCCGACCTCTTTCTAAAGAAGTGACCTACTCAGCCACCACTTATAAAATCGAAGAAACAATTTATGGCGAAGGACAAACGAATGACCAGTTGCTGAATTTACGCGGACAAGTCTATTGCAAGCGCGACAATGCCGGCGAATCTTTTGTAACGCTCTATGATTTTAAAGGATTACCCAAAAGCACTACACTCGAACTCATAGACGACCATACGATTGTTAGCATAGACTGGGCCGGAAGTGTAACGCTTAGCGGTGAAATGTTTACCAGCAGCATTATCTACGATGCCCTAGGCCGACCCATCAGCAGTACCGACCCCGGTGGAAATGTAACGGTAAACACCTACGACAAAGGGGGTATGCTCCTCACCGTTACACTCAACAGCGACACCTATGTAAGCGATATACACTACGACAGCAAAGGCCGCCGCGAAGCCATCTGGTATGGCAATGGCACTAAGACGGCTTATACTTATGATGCAAACAGCTACCGGCTCACTCGTCTGCTCACTACACAAAGCAGTACTATCTTTCAGGATTTGAAATATTGGTACGATGCCACGGGTAACATTACCAAGATAAAAGATGATGCTCAGCAAACACTGTTTTATGACGGATCTGTGGTGAATCCTGGACAGGATTTTACCTATGATAGTCTTTACCGCCTCATCACTGCTGCCGGGCGCGAGCAAATTGGCTCGGCTACCTTTGGTAGCAACGACAACAATGACGATGCGGCTTGGATAAGCCCCGACCACCCTGGTAACGATAGCATAGCCGTACAAAGCTATACCCAAAACTATGTTTACGACGAAGTAGGTAACATCCTCAGTTTACAGCACATTGCAAGCTCCGGCTCTTACACTCGCGACTACAATTATAGTACAGGCAATAGCAGGCTGAACAGCACCGATGTAGGTGCTACCAATTACCCCTACACTTACGACAACCGGGGTAATATGCTAACCATGCCACACCTCAGCGCCATAGTCTGGAACCCTTTGAATGAACTCCAGAAAACCACCCGGGGTAGCACCGATACCTATTTTAACTACAGTAGTGGCGAGCGTATACGCAAAGTGGCCGAAAAAAGTGGCGGCATAGTAGAGCAGCGCATTTATTTGGGCTCTTATGAGATTTATCGTAAATTCGTTTCAGGTTCTTTGACATTAGAACGCACTACTGTGCACATCTCCGACGATACAGGGCGTATAGCCATGTTGGAAGTACGCACTGTGGGCAGCGATGCCGCACCGGCATCTTTACAGCGTTATATCTACAGCAACCATCTGCAAAGCGCCAGTCTGGAGCTGGACGAAAACGCCGACATTATCAGTTACGAAGAATATCATCCCTTTGGTACTACGGCTTATAGTGCTTCAAACACCGCTATTAATGCAGTGGCCAAACGCTACCGCTACACAGGCAAAGAACGTGATGAAGAGACGGGATTGTATTATATGAGTGCAAGGTATTATGCCCCGTGGCTATGCCGATGGATATCTTCTGATCCTATAAATAGTGAGATATACAATATTTCTAAAAAGAAACCGGACAGAAACAAAAAGCGCAAGGTTGCTGAAATAACTGCCAGCCCCTACGAATATTGCTATGATAATCCTGTTCGGTTTACCGATCCGACTGGTGAGCAACCCCCAGTTAAAGACACTGGTGAATTAATTGCAAAACAAGAAAAGCCTAAAGATAAAATTCCAGAACCCGGAGAGCAAAAAGGTGTTTGGTATAATGGGAAAAAAGGTATGGAATTTGCTCCGGGTGTTATGGACGCGGAACAATTCCAAAATAGTAAATATGCGAAAGAAGGAAGTTTTTTTTCAGCATTTGGGGCATCAGGTGGAAATGCTACAGAACCAGGGGTGAGTTATCGTCAGGATGGATCAAGGGTAATTCATTATGGTACTACTAATGATGTTAAAGATGTTTACGTTCCCTATAAAGAGCCTGTTCCAAAGCAAGAAGTTGCACAGACTAAAGGAAGTGGTGCAAAGGCAGATAATTACGCTACAGGAGGATCTGGAGAATCTTCAGCCGATCCCAAAACTCCCAACGCAGACGCTTTTAAAAAGACTTCTGAAATATACTCTTCAGCAAGTTATATTCCTTCACTTGCCAAAGATGTTTCCGATGCGGGGAAATTTGGCAGATATTTGACCATAAGAAATTTAGGAAGTAATTATAGTTCACTAAACAGACTACAACAAATTCAAAGAGTAAGAACTCTAACAAGCTTGAGCAAACCAGTAGAAACTTTTTTTAAGAGAGTAAATATTTTAGGAACAGCTCTTAGTGGAGTGAATCTTGGATTTGAATATGCAAATACAGGGAAGATAAGTGCATCAACCTTAGCGGATTTCGGAGCATCGCTAGCTTTTACAATTCTAACAGTTAACCCTGTTACCGCACCTTATTTTTGGGCGGCAAGTGCAATATATAGTGGTGCCAGATTACTATATGGAGATAAAATGGATAATTTTGTAAATAGTCTTTTTAAAAAATAGAATGAGCGTAAAAAACTATATAATTTGTTGTATTTACAAAGCGAACAAAATTTACAACAGAGGCAAGAATGCAATGTCAACTGAAGGTTGGACTAGGCATTTTTACGTCCAGATGTCAACATTATATTTACTGATGTTCGCAATGATTCTCTTTATGGGGAACAATGAATGGATAAAAGGAACTTTTGGTATTCGTAAATTTGAGTTTATACATTCTGCACCAGTAATCATATTGTTGATCATAAATTGGTTTTATGCCTCAAAGAAAATTTCTGATGAACGGATTGCCTTGGCATTCCAACAGTATGATAAAAAGGTTTCGACGAAAACAGCTCATTTTATCTATTGGTTAATTATACTCGGCCTTATTTTGCCCTTGTTTTTATTTTTGGGTTCTAAAGTTGGATGACGGAACAGGGGTAAGTAGAACGGAACTACATCAGCGAAAATAAATTAGTAGCCTAGTGATCAACTGAAAGGTATCATACGTTTGTTAGTGTTACTTGCTATTCTCTAAATCATAAATTTCATGGTAATGTATCAATCTTGTTGGTGGCTACTTTTACAAGTATAAAACCATAAAAATCAACAATAATTTTCAAAAGTGTAATTAAAGCGAGAGAGGCAAATGTCTCTCTCGCTTTAATTTTGAACCTAAAAAACCCCTCTAATGCATTCAAAATTCTCCACGTGTATCAAAGTTGTTGGTGGTAATCCCAAATGCCCGTCCTGTAAGGGATGCAGCATAAAATACGGCTACTACTCAATAAAACGGAGACCCGTCCGCCACGTAGTCTCCCCTGATAAGCCAATTGAAGAAAAGCTAGGGGGACTCGTGGCTACAAAAAAAAATCTTTTTGGGGACTTACTGAAATCATCAGGACAGGCAGTGGCATCGGAGGAAGAAGTTACTCCATCAAAATTCCAACAACGATACATCTGCAAATCCTGCAACAAAACATTCATCAACAGTTACAACAACCTAGCCTATCACCCCAACACAAATCAACACATCACCTCACTCATCAAAGAAAGCTGTGGCATCAGAAGCATCTCCCGATTACTACAAATCTCCACAACAACCCTGCTTAAACGAATACTGAGCATCGCAAAAAACATCACTAAACCGAATATCATAAAAGGAGGACATTACGAAGTAGATGAAATGCGCAGTTACATCAAAAAGAAAAGCAGAATGATTTGGATCGTCTATGCGCTGGAGCGAAGCACAAAAACCGTCGTAAGCTTTAATATTGGGGCAAGAACTAACAGAACTTTAAAAGTGGTGCTTAAAACACTGCATTACGCAGAAGCCAAAACCATCTATACCGACAAACTACCTGCCTACAAGTATTTGATTGACTACAATATTCATAGCACACTATACAGAGGCACAAACCACATCGAGCGCAAAAACCTCAGCATCCGCACACAGCTCAAAAGACTGAGCAGACGAACAATTTGTTTCAGTAAAAGCGCGGCAATATTAGCCGCTTGCTTGACTATTTATTTTTGGACATAGTTCTTATCTTAGCCATCAATGGGCATTCGCAAAGTACATATCCAACAAACAGGTCTGTATTTTATCACCTTTACCAATTATAATTGGTTGCCACTTTTTGAGCTATCCAATGGCTACGACCTTGTTTATAATTGGTTTGATTATCTAAAACGCGAAGGCCATTCAATCATTAGCTATGTCATCATGCCAAATCATCTTCACCTGATACTGGGCTACAAAGAAAGCAGTAAAAGTATCAATTCACTTGTGGGCAATGGCAAACGTTTTATGGCTTACGAAATTGTAAAAAGACTAAAAGAAACTAAACAAACAGAAACATTGGTAAAACTCGAAACCGCTGTTAATGCAAGCGATAAAGGAAGAAGAAAACGCTACGAAGTGTTCAGGGACTCCTTTGATTTGCAACATTGTTACAGTCAAAAATTTATCCTCCAAAAACTAAAATACATCCACGATAATCCTTGTGCCAAGAAGTGGATGCTGGCCAGTAACCCATTAGATTATCCGCACAGTTCCGCAAGTTCTTATTTCGATGGTACGCAAGGTGCTTATGCAGTAGAATCTTGGTTGGATTGGGAACCAAATAATACAAAGCAAAGGTGATTACCCGCTAGTTTGTCGGAAAAGGATAGTTTTTTGTCGGAAATGAACAATTCTGTTTGATTTATTGCTAAAATCTTAAACCTAGTTTTAGGTTCTAATAATTGAACAATGAATAATCCAGATAAAAGCTTTAAAATCGGTCTTTGTCTTGCTGGTGCAATTTCTGCCGGAGCCTACACTGCAGGCGTAATGGATTACTTAATAGAAGCCCTGGATGAATGGCAAAAGAGAAAAGATGAAGGAATCCCAAACACACCATCTCACAAGGTAAAGATACCTGTTATCGGTGGGGCTTCCGCTGGCGGCATGACAGGTGTAATGACTGCCGCTGCACTTGTAGATCCAATTACTCCCGTAAGAAAAGTAAACCAATCAGATTTATCGGGTTTTAATCCTGATAACAAATTTTATAGAAGTTGGGTTGGCTTAACTTCCGATAACATGTTGTCAGAATTATTGAATATCAGTGACCTTGAAAATGGGAAATTGGAATCTGCACTCAATGCCGGTTTTATAGACAAGATTGCAGATGAAGTAGTGAAGGTATCAGCAGAATCTCCGATACAACGCCCCTACATTGCTGACCGCCTAAAGGTATTTGTGACACTCTCCAATCTTGAAGGCATGAAGTATAGCACTAACTTTAATACTATCAACAAAGACCCGGACAAATTCATTATCCACAGTCATAGCGATTATGCCTGTTTTGTGATGTCCGAGAAACAGGAAGATTATGAAAAGAATGGTTGGATACCTTTAAATTTCAAGAAGAATTTGAACGTAACAACAGCAAAAAATGCCGCTATGGCTACAGGTGCTTTTCCTATCGGTCTAAAGGCAAGAAACCTAATGAGAGAGAGTAGATTTATGAATGACCATCCGTGGTTCTCTGTTTTTTCGATGGATACCCATAACCCATTTATTAACCAAGAGTATAATACGGTTAATGTAGATGGCGGTATGATTAATAATGAACCATTTGAAAATGTGCGTAGCATATTGAATGAGATTACAGAATCTAAACCTGAAGAAATACAACATCCTGATCATTTCCAAAGTACAGTATTGATGATTGATCCCTTCCCCAGCGAAATTGATGATTTTAAAAATGATACAAAACTTGGTACAATAATCCCAAATATCCTTGATGCTTTGATGAATCAATCGAAAGCAAAACCGTCCATTCTTGGAGAAGCTGTAGCCGTCAATAAAGCGGGACAATACTTGATAGCACCAATTCGCTATGCGAAAAAAGAAGGTAAAGAAATCGCAATAGAGGGAAAATTAGCGATTGCTTGTGGTTCTATTGGTGGTTTTGGTGGCTTTATCAGCAAAGAATTTAGAATCCACGATTACTTTTTAGGCCGTGCTAATTGCGAGCAATTTTTGAGAGAGCATTTTACTGTACCAGCAGATACATTGAATCCAATTTTTGCTGAAGGATATTCAGAAGTAGATAAAAGCATGTTTTTATCATCATCGGGGAGGTTACAAATCATTCCAATATTTAGTATAAAGCAGGACAAAGCGTACATGCCCATATTTTCCAACGGTAAAAATTGGCCGGAAATAGAAAGACAAGTCATTAATTCATACAAAAGGCAAATCAAAAGAAGAACTGAAAAAATTATAAGTACAATAGCACGTGTAAATCTAATACAAAAAGTTTTGCTTTGGATAGGATTGAAGGTTCTGATTACAGCCAGAATTGCAGATGGAGTTATCAATTATATCAATAAAGCCCTTGCCAAACACGAATTATTGAAATGAAAAAAGAAGAAAAAATCGTGTCATTTTCCCCGCCTAGATATATCACTTCGCATTTACTTTTATCGAATGAATTCGAAATCCGATATCAAGAAAATAGCTTTTGCCGATGACCATAATGCAGTCCGGGAAGGGATAACCCGTTGTATAGAAGAAGGCAAAAAAATGAAGGTCACAATGAAAGCTACAAACGGACAGGAAATGCTGGACATGCTTTTATTGTCTGACGAATTGCCTGATGCATGTTTGATTGACATTAATATGCCAGTGATGAATGGAATTGTTCTTTTGAAAGAAATTAAAAAGAGATGGCCGGGTTTACCTTGTATAATACTTTCTGCATTTGACCACGAATATGATGTAATTGAGTTAATAAAGGCTGGTGCAAATGGGTTTATGCTTAAAACGTGTACCCCGGAGGAACTCAAATTTGCGATTAAAAAAGTAATAGCAAAAGGCTTTTACTATAATGAAACAATAAATAAAAAAAAGATAGAAGAGATAGCTAATTCAAAAACTAAACCGGTAGTATTGAATGAAAGAGAAATTGAATTTATAAAGCTGATATGTTCAGACTTAAGCTATGCGGACATAGCTGTTCAGTGCGGCACCACATTCAAAACAATTGATGGCATCAGGTCCAGATTGTTTGAAAAACTACAAGTAAACTCCCGCGTTGGTCTTGTGCTATCTGCTATTAAGCTGGGCTATTATACCATTGAAAACGGCGCGCTTCCAGTTGATGAGATTACAAAAAACAGACTTAAATGATCAGGCAATACATTATATGATTTCAACCTATTCGAATTTGGTGAGAACTGAAGCAAGTAAAAGTTGGCTTGGGATAAACTTTGCAAAAGATGAGCTTGAAATAATAAAGCAGTACTTATAAAATCCGGCAAAGGCAATAGACTACTACTGCTAAAGTAATACAAATCAGCGCATTCTCATTCAAGGCTCACTACTATGCTGATAATATGTAAGAATAAAGAACGTAGTATTGAAAGTATCTAAACAATAAAAGATCTATTGAAGTCGCTCATTTTAAAAAAATTTGTTCATAAGTAAACCAACGTACACTTATGAACAAAACACCTCTCTAAATACATCAATTTTCATTTCTGAAATTTCTCAAAAGCTTGCTATACGCAAGGCTTTGTTGTATCGTCTATCTGTCAAATAACTTAATCTGCGGACAAATCTGTTCAAAGGTAAACGTTGGTATATACCTGAACATTTGGAACGCAATTGGAGTATCACTGGTATGGAAAAAGCAATAGCATACTATCGTGTTTCAAGGAAAAAACAGGAAGCCAGTGGTCTGGGTCTTGAAGCTCAAAGGTATGCTGTAGAGGGTTTTGCTAAAATTAACCGCTATAAAATCATCAATGATTTTGTAGAAACAGAAAGTGGTAAACGAAATGAAAGACCAGGCTTAAAGGCTGCACTAAAAGAATGCCAATTGCAAAATGCTACACTACTCATTGCAAAGCTAGACCGACTTAGCAGAAGCGTTGCATTCATTGCTGCTCTTATTGAATCAAAGGTCGCATTTAAAGCAATTGATGCACCATTTGCTGAACCTTTTACGCTTCACATTCTAGCTGCTGTTGCAGAGAAAGAGCGAAAAGATACTGCGTATAGAACTGTAGTGGCGCTTGCAGCAGCAAAACGAAGGGGTGTTCAACTTGGCAAATACAGTGCTGTGCTAGCAAAGAAAAACAAACAGCTTTCCAAAAAATTTGCTCACAGAATGAAGCCAGTTATAAAAGAGCTACAAGCAAGGGGAATTAATACAATTCGTGCAATTACAATGGAATTAAATAAAGCGAAAGTTCCCACTTACAGAAACAATAATTGCAAATGGCATTTGGCGACCGTATGCCATTTAATGCAGCAAATAAACAACAGATAAAATAGCCATTCAAAAAAACATAGAATATATGAAAGTAAATTTTTTAGTTGCCCTACTGGCAACAACACTATTAACAAGCCTTAGTGCTTGCAACAAGGTCAAGGATTGGCAATGTGAATGCACTGCCAATGGGGATATTATTCATCAGGAAGTATTACCCGCAAAAAAGAGCGATGCGAAAGATGCTTGTCAATCTTTTGATAAGGTATACAGCGCACAAAATGCCAAATGCAAGCTCAAATAGCAAACTATTAAAACAATACAAACAATGAATTGCCCAAAATGTCATTCAGAAAATACGCAACGCCTGAGCGTCATCTATCAATCAGGTACCCAACTTATCAACACGACCAGCAACACCTATGGCGGTGGGATTGGTTCGGGCTATGGTGGTGGCGTAGCCACTACCAATACCAGCGGTACGGCTCAATCTTACCTAGCCATGAAAGCGGCTCCGCCTGATAAGAAGAAATTTAAACTGGCTTCCATCCTGATCGTGGCTGGTATTCTGATCGGCTGGGCTTCTGGCAGCATGATTCTGTTTTTGTTACCTGCTGCTGTCGGCATTTTTTTTGGCCGCAAGGACTATCGCTACAACAAAGACGTATATCCCGGCCTGCGTGAGGAATGGCGTAACTCCTGGCACTGTAACAAGTGTGATGCGATATACATTCAGCAATAATATTCACCTAAAATTCAAAATATAATGCGACACAATAAAACACTGCTGGCTTGTTTGGCCACAACACTGCTTCTTTCTTGCAGTAAAAAAGATGAAAACAAAACTGAAACCCCACTCCCAACTCCGGAGCCGACAACAAGCCAATGGGTACTCAATGGCAACAAGATAGTGCCCAACGAATCCTTTGCTATTTATGGTAAGCGGGGCTTTACATTCAAAACCAATCGGGATGGAAAGCTTTATGCTTCGTGTTCTATTACTTTTACAGACTCACTTTTGAACGCTGGTGAGTACAGGATTGGTCAAGTCTCCTCTCCAACCAAAGAAGCCCAAATACTAGCCTACATAGAGCCTGCTGGAACTGATTCCGTTTTTCACTCACGCGATATCGAAACAGCCAAGGTAAAGGTGACGATGACAGCAGATAAAAAAGCTATTATCGAAATACCGGAGATATGGGTAAAGAACCCTCATACAAGGGATAGTTGCAAACTCTCTGGAACATTCATTGAACAGTAAAAATTCAAAACGCAGAAAATATGAAATACTCAAAAATTATGTTTGCAATATTTGCAACAACACTACTCTTTTCTTGCAAGAAAAATGAAGAGAAAAAAACCGAAGCCTCCATAGTAGGCCAATGGAAGATCACAGCCAGAACTTCGGATAAAGCAATAGATTGGTATGGAAATGGCACATTGACAAATGACCTGTTCAGCAACGAAAGAGACTGCGACAAAGACGATATATTTGTTTTCTACGCAACAGGTACTTACGAAGGCAATGAAGGTCCCACTAAATGTGGACAATCACCACAAATACATACTCAAGGAAATTGGAGCAAATCAGGTAACACCTTAACTTTGACTGTTGATGGAGAAGTTATGAATGGTTCCATAATCCAACTTGACGATAAAGTTTTAAAACTCACAAACTCTACAGATCATTTTGGTACTGATTATATCGCGACCACTACATTTCAAAGACAATAGAACTAAGTGATTCCGACAATAGAGCAAAGCCCCGATTTTTTCGGGGCTTGTTTTATAATTTCCGTTACTGAATGACTATTCAGAGTCTCTGAAAAACCGTGGAAAATGACACGATTTTTAGGTCAATGATTGTTTTGAACAATTGCTCCTATAGATTTGTTTCAATTAAGTAAGCTGCAAGATGGAAGTAATTTGTTTAGAAGAAAAAGCCTTCTACATTTTGGTAGAACAAGTGGTAGCACGATTGAAAACAGAACATAAGGAAACTGTTGACAAATGGATCAATGATGAAGATGCAATGCTTTTGCTTAATATAAAATCAAAAACAACATTACAGAAATTACGTGACAAAGGAAAAATCCGTTTCTCACAACCGCAAAAGAAAATCATTTTGTATGACCGGGATTCTATCCTCAGCTACCTGGACAAAAACGCCCGAAATACTTTTTAGCAATGGACAGAAACAACAATACTCTGACCCCTCACCCCAAATATCTGAAAGGCTTTAATGAGGGCTATACGATGGCTAAATATATGCCCGACATTGCCAAAGAAATAGCCGAAGTAGCGAAAGATACAGAACGGGGTAATGGTTTTAAAGAGGGTAATGCCCAATACATTCTGGATAAAGAACAGGAAAAGGAAATTAAGAATGAGAAAGCGGAGACAGTCAGAATGCCTGAATGGATGCAATCGGAAAAGGAGGAGCGAGAAACTCCGTCAGAAGATAAAGATAGAGGTGTGATTGAGCCTGAGATTGATTAATAGCCTTGAAATAATTAAAAACAGCACAGGCATTCTCAGAGTGCTTGATTGTGACAGATTATTTGAAAAATATAATAATGTGGAATTATAAACATACAAATAGAAATTAACATTATATAAATTTAAGTAAAATATTATTCACAAAAAGCTAATTATTTCTCAATGGAAAGCATTAAAAGACAAACAGAATATCTCAACAATCTAATATTACACAGAAAAAAATTAGCAGAAGCAATAGAAGATCCAGCTCTAGAGGGAGTAAGGTCAAGTGTTGTAGAAAAATATAGTGACCAAGCCCATTTCATTTATGAACTATTGCAAAATGCAAATGATGTTAAAGCGACAAAAGCAGAATTTCGATTAGAAAAAGACGGGCTTTATTTCTTTCATAATGGAACTATTCATTTTACAGTTACAAATCCTGCAAGGGAAAGAGAAGATAAAATAAATAATACGCTTGGACACATTAATTCGATTACCTCAATTGGGCAATCTAACAAAACTACAGAATCTACAATTGGTAAATTTGGGGTTGGCTTTAAAGCAGTATTTCAATATACAGACACGCCACATATCTATGACAAGTACTTTCAATTTAAGATTGAACGCTTTATTGTTCCTCGACTATTAGAAAATGATTTGCGTGAAAGGAATGATAACACTGTTTTCTATTTCCCATTCGACAAAAAGGAAATGCCAGCGGATAGAGCATTTGATGATATAATAGGCAAGCTAAAAAACTTGTCATACCCAACACTATTTCTTTCTTTTCTAAATGAAATTAAATGGGAGTCAGAAAACGAAAGTGGTAATTACACAAAACATATTTCCAAAAGTCAACAATGGAATGATATTTCATATTCGAACGTTAAGTTGAATCATCAAATTGGTTTGAAACCAACAACTGAAAAACTTTTATTACTTTCCCGAAATATTACAAATAGCAGTCTAAGTTACTTTATTGGATTTTTTATTGATACAAAAGGTAAACTACAATCAAAACAGTTACCCGCATTTTGTTTCTTTCCTACAGAAGAAGTAACAAATGTAAATTTCATTTTACACGCACCATTTTTACTAACAGATAGTAGAGCAGGTATAAAACGTTACGAAGTCCACAATAGTGAAATGGTCAAGTTACTTGCTCAGCTTGCAGCCGATAGTTTGTTTATTTTAAAAGATTTAGGGCTTATAACCGATAATATAATTAATATAATTCCTTACAAAGAAATTGATGGGCTTTTTACACCATTTTATTCTTCAATAAAAAATCAATTAAAAACCCAAGAATTATTGCCTGCAAAGGGTGAGACATTTGCACAAAAAGAAAATGCTTATTGGGCTGTTTCTCCAGACTTAACAGAGTTGTTTTCTAATGAACAGCTTTCATTGTTAGTTGGTAAAAAGAACGCAAAATGGGTCTTTTCATCAATTAGTAGAACAGAAAGTACAGAAATTAGAGATTATATTGATGGAGGTTCAGACAGAACTTGGGAAAAGAGAGAACCTAATTTGATTAAAGCAAATTTGGATTTTGAAAATAAAATTGCCAATCTGATTACGGCTGAATTTATTAAAGAGCAGCCAGATGAATGGCTCCACAAATTTTATGATTATTTATCAGAGCGTAAATCATATCAAGACAAATTCAAAACCAAAGCCATTTTCAAAGACGTAAATGGAAATGCAGTTTCTGCATTTGAACAAAATGGAAAGGAATTCCATCCCATTTTATTTTTGCCATCAGAGTATTCTGATTCTCCTTATACCCATATTTACCCAGCACTTTTAGAAAACAAAAAAACTAAAGAGTTTGTCGAACAATTTGGTGTAAAACAACCAAGCTTAAAAGACGAAATTTACAATAACATTTTACCGCAATATAAAGATGATGGAGAAATTGATACAGAAACACACTTTCAAAAATTCTTTAAATATTACAAGGACGAATGCCCACAAAATGAAATTAGCAGTTTCATAGAATTAATAAAGGATAAAGAATTTGTTACTTACAAAACGAAGGAAGAAAATAAAACATATCGGGGACAGGCAAATCAAATTTATTATCCATACGATGATTTGTTAAAATATTTTGAACCAAAGCCAGATACAAAGTTTTTAGATTTAGATAATTATAATAATTTTATAAACGAAACAGACAGAGAGCATTTAAAAACATTCTTATTAAAAATTGGTGTAAGCGGATTGCCAAGGTTATTAAGGGTAGAAATTACAGATTGGCAAGAAAGAACGAAAATCAAAGACGAATATCAAAATGCCTTGAAATATGGCAGCCACGGATATAGTAATCAAGGCACTTTTGATAAAACAATAGATGGGTGCAAAGAATTTATTGAAAACATTAATGAGGAGAAGTCTAAATTACTTTGGAATTTACTGCTAAAATTAACACGACTACACAACGATTCAAACACCACATTGGGAAGTAAACTAATAGGGGAACATAAATATTTTTACTATTCGCAACAATATCAAAAATTTGAATCATCAGTTTTGAGGCTTATAAAATCCGCAAAATGGCTTTTAAATTCAAGTGGAGAATTTGTAGCACCTAATCAAATTACAATTGACGAACTTCCAGAAGAATATGAAAAGCAAAGCAATCAAGCAAAACATCTTATTGAGTTACTAAAGTTTAAGCCTCTTGTTGTTTTAACCGAAGAAGAGGAAAAGCTAAAATTTCTTGAAGAAAACAATATTGATTTAGAAGAATTAAGAAAATTTAAAGAGTGGAAAGAGCAACAAAATAATCCAAGACCAATATCAAGTGCAGGTACTGCAAATCCTGATAATGCTTCAGAGCAAACGGAGACTTCAAAATTGGATAGAACTATTAAAGATTTAGATAGTTTACAGAAGGAATATGCTCCAAAAGAAAAAACAACAAAAACTGAAAACCCAGAATCTGAAACAGCACCAAAAATAAATTTTGATGAAGACGAAGAATTTGCAAAGGGAATCGAAGCCTTAAAAGAACAACTTGAAATCAAAAAAAGCAGAGTTGATTTAGCAGAAAAAATTAATAGCAGCGAAAAATATTCTTATAATTGGTTTCAAGCATATTTAGAATTGCTTACAACTTATGGTGAAAAGCAAGACACAACAAAGCAAAAATCAATTTCGTTTCAAGAAATCAAACAGTATAAAGCAGACAATAAATACTTTTTGCTTTGTGGAGCAAGCAGTTATATTTCACCTGAAATTGAAAATGCTGATGATTTTAAGGTTTCACTTGTCTTTGGAAGTGGCAAAAAAGAAAACATAATAGTCGAAGGCGTATCGAAAAAAGGGCAAGACTTATTGATTTATTGCCGAGAGAGTTTACCAACTGGTACAATTTCTCGACTTTCAAATATATTCAAAGTTGAAATCAATTTTACTCCTGTTATTGATTTGCTAGACAGATTATATAGTGCATTTACAAATGCTAATTATATTGACGAGTGGCAAGATATTGAAGCAGCAATGCCCTCATTAAATTATATCTATGGTCCGCCAGGAACAGGAAAAACAACTACACTTTGTAATAATATTAATTCAATCATAAAGGAAAATCCGAATGCAAAAATATTAGTTCTTACACCAACAAATAAAGCATCGGATGTTGTCTGCAAAAAACTGAAAGAAATTAACTCTGATATTTATGCCGTTCGTTTAAGTCGTCCTACAGACCCTGAATTAGAAGAAGTGGCAATCTACCGAGACACCATTGATGAAGCCGATATGGAAAATATCAATGTTGTTGCTTCAACAATTCACAGACTACCTTATTTTAATATTAAAAATATAGGCTTATTATTTCAATACGAATGGGACAATGTGATATTTGATGAATCATCAATGACGGGATTACACTACATCACATTTGCACTTATGGCGTTGTTTAAATCTAATCCTTACACAGAATTTACCATTGCAGGCGACCCTAAGCAAATCCCACCTGTTATTGAAATAAACGATAGAGAATTGGAAAATTTTGATTTCCAAGATGAGAACATTTACAAAATGATGAGACTTGAAAGTTTCAATCCAGATGAACAAGTAAAAAGAGACATAGATACTATTAAAAATCTCGAAACTCAATACCGAAGTGTTCCAAAAATTGGGCAGCTTTTTAGTGAACTATCCTATTCAGGACTTTTGAAACACAATAGAGAAACAAACCGTAGTGAAACCAAACTCCTACCCGAAGAATTTAAAAAAATAATTTCTTCTAATGTTACTTTTATTGACATTCCTTTAAGTGAAGAAAACTCACTTTTCAAAGTAAATAAGTTGTTTTATAGTTCTTACCAAACTTATTGTGCCATATTGGTTACTGAAATAATAAAACAGCTTGATACTGTCAACAATATCGAAAATTGGACGGTTGGGCTGATTGCACCGTACAAAGCACAGGCAATTTTACTTAGTAAACTCATCACTTCTTACGGAATTTCGGAGAAAGTAAAAGTGTATTCCGATACCGTTCACGGCTTTCAAGGAGATGAATGTGATATAGTTTTCTTTGTATGCAATCCGAATAATTATTATTACACAGGACACGAAAAGTCCTTGTTGTCAAAGGAATACATTTACAATGTTGCAATCAGCAGGGCAAAAGATTATTTGGTAATCTTACACCCATACACAACAATTCGTAACAATAAGTTTATTAACGAAATTGGCTTTTCATTTAAAAACAATTTCGGAAACGCAAGGATACTAAATTCAAAAGAAGTTGAAAAAGTATTATTTAACGACGAAAATTTTATAGAAAACAACAGCTATGTTTCAGGACATGATAATGTAAATGTTTTCGGACTTTCCGAAATGAAATATTTCATAAAGGCAAATGACACAGCGATAGATATTCAATTACGAAACCTAAATGTCAATTAATTTAAAAATCAAAAAACAATTTTCAATAATGAAGGCAAGTATATTGCCTGTCTGACAAAACCGAATAATCAAATAGAAATTGCTTGATTATTCGGTTTGATAAATTTAGTGTCAAAAATTGAGTACACTTCTTCTAATAAGCACTTATTCAACATCCGGCTCCAAATCCTCACCAATATCCACCGCATCAACACTTGTAATATCATCTCTATTCTGATCAAAGTCGCTCATTAATTGTTCGCGGTCTGAGTAGCTGTCCTCTCCTGCACCGATACGATTCATAAACTGCTCTTCCCTGCTTTGGGGTGCTTCAATTTGCTTTGTTTCCTTGCCTTCCTGAAGAGCAGGTTTGCCTGGCTCTTCTATTTTATTACCCGAAATCTCAAAAGTTTCTTTAGAAAAATTTACCTGCTGCTTTTGCTGACCATATCCCTGTTGTACAGGTAAAGATTGATAGAATTGCGGGAAATTCATTTCTCTCAAAGTCTGGTCTTTGCTTTTAGTGGTGCTTCTTTGGCTAAGGTTCTTCTCTCTGTAGGATTCCGCCAAAACAGACAAAGCAAATTCCTGAGAACGGTCTAAATCTTTGTGCTGCTTGTGCTCATTTTTGTTTTGCTGCACGTCCTGTTGCGGATACAACACCATAGTCGTCCCTTCTTTGATGCGCTTCTGATCATTATCTGGTAATTCTTTTACGGCTTCATCCACTTTGAAAAGTGTTTCAGCCTTGATATCCAGAATGTCTTTTTCCAGTCGATCTACTCTGCTTCCTTCAGGCTCAACAGGTTTAAATACTCTGGGGAATCCATTGGGCGTTAAAGCAGCAATGGGGGCATCCTCTCCGGGTGGATGAGCAATCTCGATTTCCTTGGATTCTATCTGCTCTAATGCCTCTACCACTATGGCTTCTGCCTGCCTTTCCTGAATCGATTTTTCCTGTTCTGTGCTCATAAAAATCAGTTGAAAATATTAGACTATTCATGCTAAAATACATAAAAGCTTAAACGGGATTTCAGCTATGAACTTTAAAATCAACTACGGAACACTTCCTTATGCTCTGGGTATTGAGCCCAACAACCTGAAAAATTCCATCAAAGAGGCCAGAAGATACAGCGCCTCCTGGGAGGAAATCGGAAGCTGCGGAAAAGTGTTTCCGCAACATGCAGATGAAGCCGAAAAATTGATTGAGCAACATTTGGGATATGTACCCTTCCCGACCATCTATTTGCCTCACGAAGTATTTATCCGCTCATTGATTGATCAGCAAAAAAAGAGTCAGGTTACGGATGAAGAGTATCATCTCAAACTAAAGGAACACATCCGTAATATCCGCAATGACGATATGCTGAAAGATGGTTGGGTAGATGCTGAAAGTTACACCAGTAAAGACATTGAGCACTATTATAGTTTTCAACGTTACTATCAGCCAATGGCAAAAGAGCGTCTGCAAAAATTCCTCGGATATGAACCCTCACTACAACATTCTTTGTATGCAGAAGTGTATTTGCGCCACCTGATTGCTATGGATACTTATTCCTCAAAATGGCCACTCACCGGCTTCGACCGTAAGGCGATTACGATTGTCAAATTCAGGGAAATTTTTACAGAAAAAGGACTTGCTGAAGCAAACAAATCTCCACTTATTCAGTGGTCTTATTAGCACAAAAATCAAACTGAATTTTTCGGGTAAAACAACCCGAAAATTGTTTGAAAACACCTGAAAATTTAACACAAAAATCGTGTCGTTTTCCTCGCCTGATTTTTCACTTTGGCTATTATGTTTGTTGCGTATTCACAAGCGCAATAATTTTTAATGAGCGGCAGTTTTAATTTAGACGAAACATTGATTCAGTTTACCGATGAATTGGGTGCCAGCAACTGGACAATTCGTGACGCTGTAGAAGGGGTTCAGATTTTTGGAGGGATTGGTTCAGGTAAAACATCCGGTTCCGGAAGAATGATTGCACTCAAATATCTCAAAGCCGGATTTGGTGGATTGGTACTTACCGTAAAAGAAGATGAAAAAAGAGATTGGGAGGAATATTGTCGCCTGAGCGGACGACTAAAAGATCTGATTGTTGTTGAGCCGGGTGGAAACTACTTTTTTAATTTCCTCAATTATGAATCTTCCAAAACTGCGGCAGGAAGTTCGGTATCACAAAATCTGGTTCAGGTTTTAAAAACAGTAATCAGAGCCAGTGCCGACAAGGCAGGCCACGGGAGTGACGATAGCTTTTGGGAAAAGGCTTTGGATATGCTCATTGCAAATACCATAGATTTATGCATCCTTGCTTACGGAAAAGCAACCATCCCCCTGCTCTATGATATTGCCGTATCGATTGATAAAAAAGTAGCGACCAAAGAAAGTGATGATGCCAAGCCTACTGCATTCAGGTTAGCAATGAATGCCGCTTCGAAATTGGTATTCGAAAAAGTAAAATCCTGGGCTGAAGCCCAAAATCAGGAATGGCTTAATAAGTTAAGTGATGAAGCCTATGATGTTGCCGTAATGAAAGTAATACCTGAAGCACGGATACTGAAGCTGATGAATAAGTTTTTCAAGGACAATTACATTACCCTGAGTGAAAAGACCCGTTCAGTAATCGACTTTACTTTTCTTGGATTTTTAGATGGTTTAATCCGGGAACCCATCTATTCGTTGTTCTGTGACAGGGATTCCAATTTCGAGCCTGAGGATTGCTTTGAAGGTAAAATCATCCTGATCAATCTTCCTGTAAAGCATTACCACAATGCTGGCCGTGATTGTCAGATTCTGTTCAAGTATATCTGGCAAAGAGCTATGGAGCGCAGGAATGTGAACCAAAACGGTAGGCCCGTTTTTCTTTGGGCAGACGAAAGTCAGAATTTTCTTCACGAATACGATGCCAACTGTCAGGCGACAGCCAGAAGCAGCCGGATTGCTACGGTGTATATCAGCCAGAATTTACCCAACTACTATGCCAGTATGGGTGGCTTGAAATCAGAGTATCGGGTAAAAAGTTTTTTAGGCACCCTCGCCACCAAATTCTTTCACGCCAATGCGGATCTGGAAACCAACCAGTATGCTTCTGAATTAATCGGTTCGGCCTATAAACCAGAATACAACCGTTCAGACACGATGGGTTCCGAACATTCTTCAACAATGGGTGTCAAGCTTGAATTGTCCAAAGTAGTTCGACCGGAAATTTTCCTGCGACTAAGAACCGGTGGGCCCGTTCATCTTTTTATTGTTGAGGCTTATATGCACACTCAGGGCAGACAAGCCAATAACCAGTTTAATCATAAAAAAGTATCCTTTCATCAAAATTATCACCCCTAAACATTTACTTATGCAAAGAGACAAATCCCCCAAAGTAAATCTGTATTATTACTCCACCTTTGGCCGCTATTCCAGAATGAAGCAGGCCACGCTCTCGTTCATTTTTTTTATTTCCAGTTGGCCCAGATTAATCCTTGAGGTCTTTCTACGGAAAAGTATGGGAGAGCGGTATTTCAGTTTTAGCTCTGTAATTCTGATTACCCTCATATTGGCTTTGGTTCCTTATTTTTTAAGTTCCGGGTTGCCTTTGCTCTATATGATGACCAACAATATTTCCTGGTACACCTTTCTTGTACTGTTCGTCTTTTTTGGCTTTAAAAGATGGAAAGAAATTAAACGGGAACCCTCTGTATTCAATTTTGGCAAGTTCAGTTTGTCTTCCGGCCATTGGCATCCGTTTTTTAGTAACATCAGCTTTTTGGGTAAAAAATCTAATCCCAGAACAATCAGTATTATTTACGAACCTGCCATTTTTGTCATTGGAGGATTGGTATTGACTTTGCTCGCTCAAATGATCGGACCTATTCTACTTATTAGTGGTCTGATGTACTCGATAAGCTATCTGGCCGCCTACAATGCCGGGGATGAATTTGTGATGGATCAGATTGATAAAATGATCAGCAATGAGGAAATGTATGACTCTTTTGTACAACAAAAACCACCGGAGGAAACACGGGGATTCAGTTTCTATGGCAGAGGCCCCGAAGCTAGCGATCAAAGAGAAAACCTGGTTAATTCCTTTTTGGCTGATAGCGACGAACCGTCAGCAATGGCCAGTTAAATCAGATTCTTCCATTTCTAAGCTGTGCTTAGGGAAGATGTCTGATGCTTTTTATTATACCACCATTACAAATTTTCGAACACAGCTTTTTGATTTTCGTGAACACAGCCCTCAATAGTTAATTCCACTGATAACAATTATCAATCTCCGTTTCTACAAATTCTAAAAAAACAAAACAACAAAATGAGCACAATCATTGTCCCTAAAATTGCCATTACTTCTGCAATCATCCAAGATACCAATCCCATCTCTCTGGTTGTACTTGCCGTAGCTATTTTACCTACAGACGGGTACCAAAATCCGAGACTGGAGCCCCGGGTTTATGTGACCCCACCTGTCGATGGAATTTACGAGTTTGACTTTTACATCGACGAGCCTTCGGGACCCGCACCCGACAAATTGACACCTTTTACGGCAGCGTTTCAGTGGATTGATTTTCCGGCAAAAGAAGTGAAAGGGGTGAAAATTTACGGAAGCGAAGATCCCAAAACTGCGCCGATTTCTGAGTAGAAGCATACAAGAATAGAAAGTTTCAATTCGATTGAGGCTTTCTGTTTGTATCATCATATACCAGATACTACCTGAACATTTCTGCTATAACAGGCTTTAACCAAAGACGAATTTTTTCTTTTTCGCCGAAAACTGATGTACAATTTGTTGTATGATTAGAATGATCCAAAGCAAATCGGCGGGACACGCCAAAGCTTATTTTTCCGATGCCCTCATTAAATCCGATTACTACCTGAATGACCAGGAAATCAACGGGGCATTTCAGGGAAAATTGGCGGAGCGTTTACATATAAAAGGACTGGCAACAAAAGATAGTTTTTATGCCCTTTGCGAAAATCTGCATCCTCATTCAGGAAAATCTATCACACCACGAACAAAAGAAGAACGAACCATTGGTTATGATATAAACTTCCATTGCCCGAAATCTGTTTCCATCGTGCATTCCTTGTATAAGGACGCTGATATATTGGGGGCCTTTCAGGAAAGCGTTTCTGAAACAATGAAAGACATCGAAGCAGACAGCAAAACGCGCGTGCGCAAAAAAGGGGTTTATGCAGACCGGAATTGCGGCGAAATGATTTGGGTGGATTTTGTCCACCAAACAGCCCGACCAGTCGAAGACCATACTCCCGACCCACATTTGCACGCCCATTGCTTTGCTTTCAACATGACCTGGGATGAGGAAGAACAAAAAGTAAAAGCTTGTCAGTTTCGGGATATCAAAAGAGATATGCCCTACTACCAAAGTTTGTTTCACAAAAGGCTTTCGGATAAACTTATTCATCTGGGTTATCAGATTGAGCGCACCAATAGTTCTTTTGAAATTGCAGGTGTTCCCAAACCAATTATTGAATTGTTCTCCAAACGCTCAGACGAAATCGGACGAGTAGCCAAAGAGCAAGGTATTACCGATGCAAAATCATTGGATGGCCTGGGGGCACGAACACGTTCTGCCAAACAAAAGGGGATGAGTATGGAAGAACTCAAATCCGAATGGCGCAACCAAATCCGTGAATTAAACCTGCCTGAAGGTGATTATCCTCCTTTACGTTATGGCAATAAAAATGTTGTTCCATCCCGTACTGCGGAGCAATGTATTGATTATACCCTCCAACACTGCTTTGAAAGAGCCTCAGTTGCCCCAGAACGGCGTATTTTGGCCAATGCTTACCGACATAGCCTTGGGGATGCTTCTTTGCCTGTGGGCGCAATTAATCGCCAAATGGAGGCTGATGAGCGGATAATCAGAATTGAGGAGAAAGGGCAAACTTATTGCACGACAAAAGAGGTACTTAGGGAAGAGCAACGAATGGTCAGACTTGCCAATGCAGGAAGGGGGCAATTAAGCCCTTTGTACCAAGAAGCACCTCGTTTGAATCTAAAAGGGCAGCAAGCCGAGGCGGTCAAAGATGTTCTAACATCTGGCAATATGGTAAGTATTATTCGTGGTGCGGCTGGGGCTGGCAAAACTACTTTGATGCAGGAAGCTGTAGAAAAGATAGAACATGCTGGAAAGAGAGTGACTGTTGTTGCGCCAACGGCTCAGGCTTCGCGAGGGGTTTTGCGTGAAGAAGGCTTTGAGGAAGCGGAAACAGTGGCCGCACTGCTCGCTAATAAAGAAGCTCAGAATAAATTAGAGGGTCAGGTTTTATGGGTGGATGAAGCTGGTCTTTTGGGCACCAAGGATATGTGCGATTTATTGGATTTGGCAACTGAAAAGAATGCCCGCATTATTTTGGGTGGCGATACACGCCAGCACACCAGTGTGGTACGTGGTGATGCTTTACGTATCCTCAATACTGTTGGTGGTATTCGGACTTCTGAGGTGAATAAAATTTACCGTCAAAAAAGTGAACAGTATAAACGTGCAGTAGAGGATTTATCCAAAGGAGATATTCTGGGTGGCTTTGAAAAACTGGATGAAATGGGTTCCATCAAAACGGTTGATCCTTTGAAGACCAATGAAACTTTGGTGGATGATTTTATTGAAGCCACCAAGAAAGGTAAAAGTGTTTTGGTGATTTCACCAACGCATAAGCAAGGAGAGGAAGTCACCGAAGCTATCCGTACAAAGATGCGGGAAGCAGGATTGATTGGTAAAAAAGAAAGAAAAGTGGAACAGCTTTCCAATATGAATTTTACCAAAGCTGAAAAAAGTGATTGGCGCAATTTGAAGCCAAAGCAAATGGTTCAGTTCAACCAGAACTTACCCCATATCAAAAGAGGTAGTCTTTGGGAAATTGATGAAACGTCCAAAGAGCAGGTGACGATAAAAAATAAGCAAGGTCATATACAGACTTTGCCCAAAGAAAATCCTGATTGCTACGAAGTATATCAACTGAAGGAAATAGGACTTTCCAAAGGAGATAAAATCAGGATTACTAAAAATGGTTTTGACAAGGATAAACGGCGTTTAAACAATGGCCAGATTTTAGAAGTGGAAACAGTAAGGGCGAAAGGTGAAATTACTTTTCGGAATGCGCAAAGTAAAGCAGTTTATAAATTGCCTGAAGATTTTGGTCATATCAGTCACGCCCACTGTGTCACTTCGCACAATGCACAAGGACGCACCACTGATTTTTGTTTTGTGAGCCAGCCGGGTTCTACTTTTTCGGCTACCGATGCAAAACAGTTTTATGTTTCGGTGTCAAGGGCGCGTGAGCAAACCATTGTTTATACGGACGATAAAGAAGCTTTGCTGGAAGCGGCTTCACAAGCTGGCGACAGACGTTCGGCAATGGAATTACTGAGTGGGAAAACGCCGCATATGGAGTATGTGCAGCAACGTGAACGCAATGCTCAGACTGAAAAATTAAATGAACATTCAAAAGCTGAAAAGGAATATTACGAACAACATTTAGACCTGGAGGATTATGAGCCACGATTCTGAGTTGAACTTTAGGAAGATGCAGGAAAATGATCCTACATCAAAAGAAAGTAATGCTGAAAGTATCAGCAATTATGCTGCACCCGGGAATGTCCGCAACATCACCTTTATCTGGCCGGATGGGAAAAAGCAGAGCTTGAATTACAGCTATCTGGTTTCCTGTGAATACCTGCCCGATGACAATACCATCACAATGTTATTCACGACGCATAATGTGATTTTAAAAGGTGTAAAGCTTTCAGGTTTGTTTGATGCCTTGGTGGCTCAATTGCCGGAAGCTATCACTTGTGTAGATGCAAGGTATAACGCAACGGTGGGTGAAAAAATCGGTGTGGTGAATGAGATTTCTATCTTTATTTCCTAAACAATTACATTAGATGTAATTGTTTTGTGCAAATGAATAAAATGAGTGGTAAGACATAATAATTTGATCTAACAATTCAATATGCTTACGCTTTGCCATATTTTGCAACTGCTGAACCAAATCTATTTTTTGTCTGGTAGGATTAATACTTGAATATGGACTATTCTCACAGATGTATATTCTCGAAACATTCGCTTCGGAAGCAGCTTTAAAGAATTCTAAAAAATCAATATCCTTAAGTCTTCTTTCAGTTTGTTTTGGAGTAAGTGAAATTTCACAAACAGCATGATTAGTCTTATCGAGACCTAGAATCTTGTACTCCTTTTTCGTGGATATTTCATTCTGTGCCCATTTACTTCTTAACTCTAGGAATGCATCGCTGCTTTCATTAATTTTAGCATTGTTAACATCAAAATTATACACTATTTCAAACAAATGATTGTTGGATTTCTTTTTGACCACTTGGTGCACTCCGTTCATGTTATATATTTATTTGATTTAAAAAACTAAATAGCTAGAAACTTTTTACTGTCTTTGAACTAATTTCTGTTTTCGTATATTATATCAAAGGTATAGAATTCATCAAAAGTAAGTAAGCTTTCAGAATGACTTAACATTGGGATTTTTGTTGCAATATCAATATAGCAGGGATTATCTAATGGCAATTCAACGCCTGAGTCAACAGGAATCGGGTCAAAACCCATATAAGCCATATATATGTTTTTTGAATCAATTAAGTGCTTAATCGTATCAACAAAGCCTTGGGCAACAGGAACTATAGTTTCAATAATACCATTATGAATAAATTCTCCTTTTTCAGAAAATGAACCAAAAAAATCTTTTTCCTCTGACTCAAGGAAAAGTACAAGATTTGTACAAGTCTTCTGCTTGTAATTTCCCATAAATGGTAAAGCAAAAAAAGAATTATAACTCTTTATTTTTTCATAATCTTCACTCAGATTTAACTTCTCTGCTAATTTCTTAAAATGTTCTTCTTCATTTCTCAAAATCAAATTCGGTTGTCCGGTCGAAAAAGCTAAACCAACATTTCCACGCTTTATGTCAAAAACTTCTCCAATCCCATGATTAATCGTTTTAGAATGATTGCCAAAATATGAGGTTATTTGTTGAAACTTCATTTCTCCTTCACTTTCCATTACCCGATACAAGGCTGCACGATAATGCATTCTGGGCTTTGGACTTTCAGAGGTAGAGTTGAAAAATTTTTCAATCATTCGGTTCAATACTGAAGTTAAATTCGAACAGATTGAGCGGGTATCTGTAGTATAGAAATCTGAAACTTGATTATCACTAAATTTCGGGTTGAAAAAGGATTTCATTTCTGAGTAGGTCCATCTTTTATTGATCTGCCCGTTGGTAGAAAATTCTTTTTGCAAACCATTCAATTCTTTAAGTCTGGCAAGTTCAATATCAGAAAATTTTGCAGTTTCAAACAAACTCCCGGTATTTGTTCCGTGCCGTTCAATCACCTTGGCATTTCCTTCAATAATACTGGAATCATTTCCTATACAATAGGTTTTAGTATTTGCGTCCCATTTTGTTTTTCCACAGATATACTTATATTTTTTTGTCATTAATAGGATATGACAAAAAAAGGCATTCATAAATGACACCTTTGAAAGATCCAATACATCATGCATCTGGTTTAATAACCCTACTAAAGCAACCTCCTTTTCCTTTTTATTTATCAACAAATCATTTTCCATCAAATAATCCATGATGTATTGATAATGCTTCCTTGGCATTTGCGTATCAAACTCATATGACAAGGTTGTTGTGGTGGTACCAGTTCTATCTAATATTCGACTCTTAATTCCACAAAGGATTTTTTCTAAATTTTCGTATTCCTCCTTTTTGCTCTTAAGTATTTTGTATGCTAAATCATGGCTATAATCCTGAATCAGCAAACGCAATAAATCGGTCAATCCGCCATCCCCTGTTCCAGAAATGAAAAATTTTGAATTTTTTCTATTTAGTACTGATTGATCTGTAGTATCATTCCTCCAATAGGATAGTACTTCGCTATCAGGAACAACTGATGTTTCAACGCCATAACCAATAGCATAAATAATCACCTGTCCATAAAAATTAAATAAATTATTGGTATCATCTCCGGTAACCTGATATTCCTCTTTTCCATTATGTACTAATTCACGAACAGATTCAATTTGTGCACTTCTTCTCTCTTCCAGAAATTCATCATGTAAACTATTTGTAGCCTTAAGCTCTTCTTTAATACGATTGAATTTGTTCAGGATTTGCTTTGCCACGTTAGATGCAGTATCGTGCTGCCAACTCAACACAGGAAGTTTTGCTAAAGGAGAAAAACTTCCTTTGTCTGGCCAATCATAAATATTGGGATGTAAGTTCCTAATGTTACAGCCTCTTTGCATGTGTAAGTAATGCTGTTTTTCTTCAATTAACTTAATCTTAATACCGGCTTTAATTGCGGCAGCAGCAAAAGTCAATCCTGCAACCCCACCCCCTATAATAATTACGGCAAAATCAGGATCATTTTTTATAATGCCTGTCCTATATAAGCTGCTAAAAATGTTTAAAGCCCTAATTTGCTGCTTATAGACTGTTATCCCTTCCTGAAAAATACCTATAATGTATTTCTTGTTCTCAACTATTTCAAATTGCTTTAAATATTTTGAATCTGATATACCATCAATAATTTTTTCACTCATTACCTCAAACAAAATTAAAAAACGACCCAATTCCACAAACGTAATATAAAAAGATGATAAGTAGGCGAGGAAAACGACACGTTTTTTTTAATTTCTAAAACAGAATCAAGCCATTATTTAACGGCTAGATTCTGTTTTTCTAAGTTCTGATTTCCATCAAATACTTCGCGTACAATTTCTGCAAAACGATTTCTTTGTCAGTAACCTTGTCGCACATTTTAGCAGCGGCGAGATAAACAGACATTGGGTATTTTCCTTCAAAGCTTCGGTCAACTTCTACTCTTGAATAGCTTTGGGAATTTGCCTTCGCCAGTTCGGTTAGATCAATGTAGCCAAACAGTGGAATACAGCCCATCATATTGTACAATCCCCAGGCTAAGTTTCTGACCGGGCAAACCATTTCACTGATTAGCCAGGCACAAGGTGTTCCTGGAATATGTAGTTTTACTACCGGAGGAAAGTCTGCTTTCGGATTTTGTGATTTGCCGTTTTCGCATAGTTTCAAATACTGTTCTTTTGTAAAGAAGCTCATAGTGTTTTCCTTTCTTAAGGTTGTTGCTTACAAGTGAGGCAAAACCGGGGGATGAGTGAATGAACAAGATGAATTTTGGTTGGGAGGGGAATGCCAAAGGCAAGCGAAAATTCCTCTTAGAGAAATGAACGACCTCGGTTATCACTTGAAAAAAAGCATCAGCCTTTTATTAGAAAGGAAATACTTTGTTTAGCAAATTGCATTCCGAACTATGTTTAGGCAAATCATTTCAAGAAATTCAGGCATTCCCATTCTGGTTAAGGACAGCCCATCTGTGATAAGCTAACCTTTAGATTAGAAGTGTGATTGCTCTTACGGCTTGTAATTAGTCACAAGGATTTCTTTGATCATTCCACGCCTTGATGATTTTGAATTAATCGTCCTTCTGGCATTAACCCTGAAAATATTGAAACCACTATACAGTTTTTCAAAGAAATGATCCTTTGCATTTTTGTTCTTCGGGTCTGAATTACTCAGCATCAGTTTTGCACCTTTTCTATGAAGTGATTTGAATGTAGCGGCAAGGCGCAATTGTTCCGCATCATCAAAAGCTTTTTGCTGATAGGCGTTGAAGCTTTCTGTTTCGCTGACTGGCCTGTAAGGTGGATCAAAATAAACAAATGAACTTCCTTTGAGGTCTTTCATTACTTCAGCAAAATCCCCTGCCCTAATTTCTGCAATACCCAATAGTTTGTTTACATTGAGTATGTTCTCTTCATCATAAATTTTGCGGTCTGCATCGTATCCAAAAGGGCTATTTAGGTTTCCTTTGGAGTTGCAGCGATACAGGCCGTTGAAGCAGGTTTTGTTCAGAAAGATGAACTGTGCTGCGCGTACAAGATGGCTTTTGGAAAAATGCTTATAGTCGATGAACGGTCTTTGCTCATTGTGTGCTGCTCTTTCTTTGTAATAAAGTTCTGCCCGCTCCCCCTTGGGGCATTTATCATAGAACTTTTGATACTGTGCTAGAAAATCAAGAATGCCGGCGACATTCTCCTGAATGACTTTATAGGTCAAAATCAAGTCCTGATTAAGGTCATATAAAAAGGCATTCCTGATTTTGAATTGCTGAGCCACATCAAAGAATACCGCAGCGCCCCCTAAAAAAGGTTCGTAGTAATTCCTGATTTTATTTTCCTTCAATTGTTTGGGATAAAAGGATTGAAAAGTTTTGAGCAATTGGGTTTTGCCACCAGCCCATTTAATAAAAGGTTTTGCTTTGGTTTCCGGCATTCAGATCTTCCTTTGCTATTGTTGCTTCGGTTGATTTTTATTGAGCTTGCTTTGTTGTTCCTCTGCCAAAATGGTTTCAGCTTTTTGGAGTATTTCTGCGCTTTCTGTGATAAATTGTTCCATCCTTGCAGCGGTGGTATATACGCTCATCGGATATTTAGCTTCAAAGGATGAGTCACATTCCACTTCAAAAGGGAATGCCTTTTTCAGGTCGTCCAATTCCTGCAAATCGACATAGCCGAGTTCAGGAAAACCCACGCCAAGATCACACAAACCGAAAGCGATGTTTTCAGCATTGGGGTCAAGCTCACTTAATAGCCAAACGGCTCGTGTGTTAGGCAGGAAAAGTTTCAGTACCGGGGGGCGGTCTTTGTCCCTTTGCTCGTCTGAGCCATTATGGAGTAATTGCTTTTTGTGTTCATCATTTAGAAATTTCATTTTATCTCCTTAAAATGAATGGTGGTGTTTTGGGATTTGGGGTGGGAACTTTTAAGACTTAATGTTTAAAACTTCTGACTAAGCAATCATTCCTGGAAAGAAGGATAATTGCTCAGGATCATAGATTTCACTGGGGTGCATTTCTCTGTTTTGTTCAGGGAAAAACCACTGTTCTCTTATTGCCATTGCAATACGGGCAATCATCAAGGGCGGCACACTCATGCCGCAAACAAAACGGGCATCTGCTCCCATAAAATCATAATCTTCGGGAAAGCTGCTCATCCGTTTGAGTTCTGTTGCGTTGATGTTTCTTTGCTCTTCCCAGTAAACAGTTGAACCGCCTGCCGTCAGTGTTCTGGGCACATCTTCGTCATAAAGAATTGTCGAACCAAAGAAGGCTTCGGGCTGCGCTAATTGCCGATAACGCATATCAGCCCAACGAAAATTAGGTTCGCCTTTGATGACGAAGGGCAGACGGTTCAGCAATGATTTCCAGAGTGGCCGATGGCTATTGCTGCCTTTGTCGGCAATTTGCCCAAAGCGAACAGGTTCTTCCGCAAAATGCAATCGAAGCCTTGGCAAGTTCAGGTCCTTACTACGGGCAATATAAAACACCCGCTCCCTGCTCTGAGGAACGCCCATTGTGGCGCTATTCAGCAAAAAGAGCTGCACCTCATAGCCAGAGGCTTCAAGGCGCTCCCAGATGCCCATAGCGTAGTATTTGGCTTTGCCGCTGATGAGGCCACGAACATTTTCCAACAAGGCTACCTTTGGCCTTAATTTGGCTATGGTGTCGCAATAGACAAAGACAAGATCATCCAATACCTGTTTGGCCTTCCCTTCTTTGAACCGTTTTGCTTTGCCCCAATGCTTTTCCCGCTTTCCTGCAATGCTAAATGAGGTACAAGGCGGAGAACCGTCAAGAATGTCGAGGTCGAACAATTCCTGGGGTAAGTCCTCTCTTTGGTTAAACAGGCGGATATCCTCACGATAGAGATATTTTGGATGATGGTTTTGCTGGTAGATGTCGGCCATCCGGTTATTGATTTCAATGCCACCCAAATGATAGAAGCCTGCAAGCTTATAGCCCATAGTGCTGCCACCTCCACAAACAAAAGCACCAAAGACTTTGAGGCGTTTTGTTCGGGGATAGCCATTGGATAGTTTCCAATCGTAGTTCATTGCAAATCTTCCTTCCTGATTTCCCGATTAATAAAGGGCATTCGTTTATGTCGCTTCTTTTTGACAAGGTTTGGAAATAATTCCTTGTCATTTTCCTTTTTGACTAGAATTTTGAGCAAGGGTTGATGCGGCTCTGTTAACCGCTTTTTTGTACCCATTCTGATGTTCCTTTGCTGCTGTTAAAAAAGTTCAATCAGGCTTAGGGCTGTGGTTTATCTGATAGAGGTGAATTGCTTTCATCCGGTGTTTCGGAGAATTGCTTGCCTTGCTTCTGAAAGGCTTTCAGGTGGGCTATTTCGGCGTATTTAATCAGGCTATGCTCGCCTACGAATTCAAGGTCGTTTACAATGTCAACCCCAGCTTCGAATTTCAATTCATCAATTTCACTTAGGTCGAAATAGCCTAACTCCGGACTGCCTAAACCAATTTCAAAAATCCCATAGGCCATCTGCTCTGTCCCAGCCACAATGCAACTAAAAAGCCAATACACTTCTTTATCTGGTAGATGGAGCCTTACAATTGGCACCTGACTTTCATCTTCCTGCGCAGCCATTCCAATTTTTTTGAGCTTTTCCATTTGATCCGTGGTGAGTAATTGTTGCATTCAAATTTTCCTTTTGGGTTTCGTCAGGTTTTTTTATGTGCAGATTGTTTTAGCTGATTTCAGGGTATTTCCATCCATCGGCATAGGATGAATACGTTTCTTTAGTCAAAATAAGGTGGTCATTAATCGGGATGCCAATGACTTCTGCTGCCTCTTTCAGGCTGGCAGTAATATCCCAATCATTTTTACTTGGGTTCACATTTCCTGACGGATGGTTGTGGGCCAAAATAATTGAGGAGGCTTTTGCTTTGAGGGCTGTTGCAAAAATCACTTTTGCATCTACCGGACAAAAACAGATGCCACCCGTTGCAATATCGGAAACACCAAGGCACTTGTTGTTTCTGTCTACCAACAAAATCTTGAATTGTTCGAGCAATTCAATTTTGTTGCCATCCCAAACCTGCCGCAAAATCTCGTAAGCATCACGCGAATGGCGGATAAGAGGCCGTTCAGATAGCTTTACGGGATTGCGATATACAATTTCAATTTCTGTGACCTTGTATATTGATTGCGGCAGGTCGGAATGTTCAGACATAAAGGCTAATCCTTTCTGTTAGAAAGTTGAGTTAAGGATTGCAGCCTAAACTTTAGGCTGCAAATTCTGGAGGTAATCAACGGCTTTACTCGCTGCACTGGCGGCGGTAATGATGTTGTTTTTGTTGTCTTTCAGGACTTTCAACCAACTGGCAATATAGGCAGCGTGGTCTTCTTTTTCAGGTCGGGTGATGCCCATTTCACAGCAAATGAAAGCCGCACCTAATTCGGCAATCAGTTCTTCCTGAGCGTAAACGATATCTCCATATTTCTTGCCCTTTTCACGGTTCAGACGTTTAGGGTTTCCACTCCAATGCATCAGTTCGTGCATCTGTACCGCATAGAAACTTTCTGTTGCGCTTGCGGTAGGTGTATCAATGAACATTTCCTGATGAGGGATAAAGATTTTGTCTTTGGTATTGGAGTAGAAAGCATCACCTGTATGGTATTCAATTTCAGCTTTCGTGTTTTTGATAAAGCAATCCACTTCATCAATTCGTTCCACTAAAAGTGTTCGTTCGGGGTCTTCGATTTTCTCCTCGGGAACATAGCTGTTCAACTGGCATTTATTGAACACATACGAGCATTTCAGAAAGGGGATTTTCTTGATTTCATTATCCACTTCTTTTTCGAAGGTATCGTAGTAAACGACCATTGTGCCTTTCTCTTTGGCACGGATGCTTTCCTTTTTGGCATTCCATTGTTTGAGGCTTGCCCATTCATTGGAGGTAAATTGTTGGTTATGGGATGCTGCCCAAAGTAAAAGAATATTGACACCACGGTATTTATTGCCTGTGCTGGAATTTCGTGGGAGCAAAAAGGGCATTTGGCTACCGCCACCCACCCAAGGTTGGTGCCAGGGGACAGTGCCTGCTTCGAGTTGTGCGATAATGGTATCGGTGACTTGTTGGTGGATATCACGACGGTTGAAAGTTTCTGAATTGTTTTTTGGTTCGTTTATATTGGTCATTGGTTTACCTATTCCTGTTTGGGGTTAATGGTTACAGGTGATGCAACAAGCGGAGGCTTAGTGATCAAACCAGATGTTTTTTTGTTTGAGCGGGTGAATACCGCAAAGCGGGAGAGCGAAAAAAATGTTTGGTGACGGGAACGACTTCGCTTAATCACCGGAACCCATACCATTAGCCCCCTCTAACCACAGGAATGGAGGCAATGGCATTCATCCAAAAAATTTAATCCGCAGTTTGTTGAATTGATGCAGTGACAGGAATCAGGACTCTTCCCGCATTCCACACAAATGACGATGCCAGGAAAACACATCCTTGTGTGGTGCGTAGAGGTCATTCTGCTTTTGATGTTCCAGGTTTTTTTCGGTCTGAAAAAATATGGCTAATTCTTCTGTGGCTATTTCGCCAACAGTTGTATTGTCCATCCACGTATATGCTTTGCGATAGCCATAGTTTTTGATATACGCAATGGACTTGGGCAGACAGCTATAACAGTTCAAAATGATACTATCGTCATCAAGTGACTTGATGCCCAAATGGGTCAGATAACTGAGGTAATCAAAGATATCCTTAAACACATTTACACCGTCAGGCTTAGGAATATTGCCACGAATAAAAGTGATGTTCTTAGGACCAATAAATACAGTTTGTGCCTTACTGATTGCGGTAAAGCCACCTACTTCGTTTTTTAAACCAATAGCAAAGTAGGCTTCCTGCGACACCTTATTGAAGACTTTTAACTGACGAAAATGTTTTTGTGCCAGCGCAATGGAGATGCATTTACTGTTTAAAAAATCCACGAGATAATACAGATAAAGTGGCGTGTTCGTTCGGATAGTAAAATCCGAATCGGCATCCGGATGTTCATTGAGATATTCTTCCGGAATCTTCGGAATGTAGCCAAACATGTTGTTGAGCCAACGCAAGGCGTCCTGCGTCAGGTAGCTTTCATCCTGCGCCGCAAGGTAGGCACAAACAAAATCTACAGTTGTGCCGCCTTTGCCCAAAGCATAGTCAAACCAGTCGTTTCGCTCACTATTAACATACAGGGATAGACGGGATGGGTCTGACAACGGTGAATAGTAGCCTGAACAGTGGTGTTTCCGGGTTACAGGCTGTAATCCAATCTTGATTAATATTTCAGTCAATGGTATAGTATTCGCAAATTCAATGTTCATTGTGCGTCCTTACAAGTTTGTGTGGTGGTATTGGATCAGGGAGAAGAGAGTTTCGCCAAAAAGCTTTCTTTTCCCGTTTTTATTTAGAGTTGATTTGTTCCTCAATAAAACGATCCAGACTGGAACGTCTGTATCGTACACGATTTCCTATCTTAATGGGTTCCAAATTGTAGCGTTTGGTGCAATCCCAAACAGCAATTGTCGTTATTGATATATTCAAATAGGCTGCTGCCTCTTTGCGACTGAGTAATGGTTCTCTGTTATCTTCTTTATTCATTCTACCGCCTTTGTTGAAATCAGCGCTAATTTGCTGCGTTTGAAAAAACAAGAGGGACGTAATTATACTTTATGGATAATGCTGTCAATCAAAAAACGATTTTTTAATAGTAATTAATGCTAATAAAATACAACCGTGTTTTCAGTAAGCTTAAATAACTCAATTTTTCTGTCAAAAAAAAAGTGAGGAAATAAACACGATTTTTTCAAAACACATGCATTTGGAATAATTTTTGCTCGACATAAGTAAACGTAATTTATGTACCCGACAGACAATTTATCTCCAGAACAGCTAAAGCAAATTGTAGATTTGGTAAATAGTCAAAACTATTCGCCAAAGGCATTTATAATAAATATTGGTATCAATTTAATTGTAGCTATTCTAGCAGGACTTTTTGCAATCAAGTTTAGCAAAAAATTACGTTGGTTTGTCACAGGTATGTTGGGAAGAATTTCACATAGTGACATTGAATTTGTTTTTGACAATAAGAACGATGCCAAAAAGGATATAGAGCGAGAAATAAAGCGATCCAAGAAACTTTATATATTAACAAGTAGAGGAAATGAATTGCAACGCGATCCATTTAGTAGCTATATAAAAAATAGAACAGAAAATAAACTATATGACATAAGGATAATTTTACCCAAAACAAACTTAAAAGAATTCGAATTTGATTTTACGAAACAACGTGAAGATGAACTTACAGCATTTGAAAATTTGCCGAATAACATGAAAAACAAAATCAATGAAAACGCAAATGACTTGAAAAAAATAATTAATAACGATAAAAAGAATCAGATTGAATTGAGAAGGGTAAATATGCCACACTTTTGTCGAATTATAATAACAGACAATCATCTCTTTTTACAACCCTATAATAGGGATATTGAAGGTAGTATGGGGAAAGTAATGAAATACAATAAGGGCGAAACATACTTATGTTTCAACAGATACTTTGACCTATTATGGAGATCAGCTGATGAGCAAGAAATCAATTAAAATATACCTCTCAGGCAGTATAGCCGAGAATCCTTTAAACCCATCTAATGAATATTGGACAAAGGAGGATGAAAAGCATTTATTAAAAATTTTTTCAGAACGGGACATTCATATTGAAATTATGAATCCTAATAATGCGGAATTCCAAAAAAGGAAAGATCTTTATAATTATGAAATGGACTTCATTAAAAATTGTTCTTTTATTTTGGTTGATCTTTCTGAGCGAAGAGGAATTGGGGTTGGAATTGAGATATACCATGCATTTTTGAATCAGGTGCCTATTTATGGAATTTGCCCTGATTACAGTTATTATAAAAACACTGCAAATGAATACATTCATCCTTACGTTTCACATATTCTAACCGAGCAGTTTTCAAGTAAAAAAAGTGTATTTGAATTCTTAAAATCAATATAATGATTGTACAATTTCACTCTTTTAACGCCATAGAATTCCCCCATTAAAAATTAGGTTCACACTTTGCTATCCTTTAATGAGTACATACTTTTTACTGCAACTTCAATCGAAGACCTAACAGGATCTAAATTTAATCTGGCATAAATTTGAGTAGACTGTTGCGATTTGTGTCCGAGGCTTTTACCGATTACTTGTAAGCTTGCTCCCGCGAATGCCTGGTAGCTGCCGAATGTGCGGCGGATATCGTGGATTCTAATGTCCATCATGCTTGGAGGAAGTTGGATGTTTTCCTTTTCTGATTTTTGGATACACTTTCTCACCATTACTTCCTCTGAGAAGTAGTAATTTTTATCGCTGAATTTTTTCACCCATTCACCTGCGAACTCATCGTGCTTCCATAACATTATGGTAGCTCTTGCTAAGGTTCTTTTCCATGCACGCTTAGGGTTGATGAAGTATTTCTCATTGTCATCATCCTGAGGAAAAACCCATCTGCTACTTGACTTAAGTCTTCTACGCTTCAAAATTTCCATTGCCTGAGCTACTAATGCAATCGTTACCGGATCGCCATTCTTGGTATCAGGAATTCTCCATTCACAACTGTCCCAATTGACTTGTTCGTACCTCATCATAAGCGTATTGGTTTTTCTAGCACCGGTTAATAGCAAAATCAAAAAAAAGTCTTTAGCTGTCTCGTTTTCTTCAACTTCTATAGATTGCATCAACCAAGGCATTTCGGAAGGCTGAACAAATCTATCTCTGCTTTTCTCTTTAAACTTTTTAATCCCAATTGTTGGATTTGTTCCTTCCCATCCCCATTCTATTGCTTTATTGAACATAGCACGTACTCGTTCCAAAATTCTGTTGGCTTGGTACAATCCATTTCTGTCATAAATTTTTTCATGCAATAATTGCACTTCTGCTTTGGTGATAGTTGAAATTCTTCTGGTAAACCAGTGCGAAAGAAATTTTTTAACCTCTCTTTCATCGTATTGCCAAGACTTTTTGTGTTTTTTACTAAACCGTTCCATATACATTTCAAACAATTCCAGAAACGTTTGCTGCTCACTTTTTAAACGTTTTTTCTCCGCAATTGGATTCTTGCCGGAAGCTACCAATCCGACGATTTCAAGTGTTTTTTTGCGTGCTTGTTCAATGGTTATGTCAGGGTAGTTACCGATAAAGATTTTCAGATCTCTGCCATCAACACGCTTGCGCGTGTAGAAGCTGATTACACCGCTTGTGGTAATGTAGGCAGACAATTTATTATACTTTTCATCCCGATAATAGATACGTCCTCTTACCGGAAGGGTTAAGTCTGAGAAAAATGCTTTTGTAAAATTCGCTGTAATCATGGTTCCGCACCAGTTCCGCAATGTGGGTATATAATGGTCTATTTCTGTCAAACAACCATTCCTAAAATATAGGCTTAACACAATGAGAAATCAATGATAAAATGCGACAGTATATGATGGTAAAAACAATAGTTCTTTTCCTCATAACCTGAAGGCCGCAGGTTCAAATCCTGCCCCCGCAACCAATTTATCAATGACTTAATTACTGATTACAGTGCATTGAAAAGATGCTGGTTCCGCATGGGTTCCGAAATCTCTAATAAAATAGCTCACACAAACCAATACCTCTCACAAGAACTCGACGCTCGTTGTGAATTGCTTTCAAACTTTTGAGTACCTTAGTTCTTACACAACTCGGGGTCACATACGATAAAGTCTTCGTTCGTTGTGAATTGCTTTCAAACTTTTGAGTACCTTAGTTCTTACACAACCAAAAAATGATCCGGTATAGACACTTTTTGTTGTGAATTGCTTTCAAACTTTTGAGTACCTTAGTTCTTACACAACAGCTATATCAAGCGCACCCTCAATGAGATGGTTGTGAATTGCTTTCAAACTTTTGAGTACCTTAGTTCTTACACAACAAATCTAGCAAAAGAATGTAGTTTCATTTCGTTGTGAATTGCTTTCAAACTTTTGAGTACCTTAGTTCTTACACAACTCATTTTTAATCTTATCAACCTCAGCTTTGTTGTGAATTGCTTTCAAACTTTTGAGTACCTTAGTTCTTACACAACTGCTTTTCGTACATCTCTTTTGAGAATTCAGTTGTGAATTGCTTTCAAACTTTTGAGTACCTTAGTTCTTACACAACTAATTGTTGACCATAATGCAAATCATAGAAGTTGTGAATTGCTTTCAAACTTTTGAGTACCTTAGTTCTTACACAACACGGGTCAGGGTCGATATTATATGCTTTGCGTTGTGAATTGCTTTCAAACTTTTGAGTACCTTAGTTCTTACACAACTTAGCCTGTAACTTCATTTGTATTAAGGCTGTTGTGAATTGCTTTCAAACTTTTGAGTACCTTAGTTCTTACACAACAAGAATATGAGTTTTTGCGAAAAGAATATGTTGTGAATTGCTTTCAAACTTTTGAGTACCTTAGTTCTTACACAACAAAGACGGCATAGTCCTTGCGTTCCCATTTCGTTGTGAATTGCTTTCAAACTTTTGAGTACCTTAGTTCTTACACAACTGAGCGAGGAGGCCCACAGCGGAAAGGTAGTTGTGAATTGCTTTCAAACTTTTGAGTACCTTAGTTCTTACACAACTATTCTGCCTGATAGCTTAGAGGGAAAAGCGTTGTGAATTGCTTTCAAACTTTTGAGTACCTTAGTTCTTACACAACACCTACCCAAATGCGACTGTGATTTACAAGTTGTGAATTGCTTTCAAACTTTTGAGTACCTTAGTTCTTACACAACTTTCTGCACCTTAGCTTTCTGCTTCGCTTCGTTGTGAATTGCTTTCAAACTTTTGAGTACCTTAGTTCTTACACAACAAGTTGAAAAATTGCAAAATGAAGTGAGAGTTGTGAATTGCTTTCAAACTTTTGAGTACCTTAGTTCTTACACAACCAAAACTTTACCTCAGTACCATTAGTACAGGTTGTGAATTGCTTTCAAACTTTTGAGTACCTTAGTTCTTACACAACTTTTTTTGGTGGTTTTTAGCCTCATACAGCGTTGTGAATTGCTTTCAAACTTTTGAGTACCTTAGTTCTTACACAACCAAAAAATGATCCGGTATAGACACTTTTTGTTGTGAATTGCTTTCAAACTTTTGAGTACCTTAGTTCTTACACAACAATTGTGGTATCAACTTGTCAGCTGTAGCCGTTGTGAATTGCTTTCAAACTTTTGAGTACCTTAGTTCTTACACAACATAATGAGTGGGCCTATCGCCAGGTGAAAGTTGTGAATTGCTTTCAAACTTTTGAGTACCTTAGTTCTTACACAACTGACGGGTGTTTCATACCAAACGCATTATTGTTGTGAATTGCTTTCAAACTTTTGAGTACCTTAGTTCTTACACAACTTTTTTCCTCATCCTTAAAAACACCTTTTAGTTGTGAATTGCTTTCAAACTTTTGAGTACCTTAGTTCTTACACAACTTTTTTCCTCATCCTTAAAAACACCTTTTAGTTGTGAATTGCTTTCAAACTTTTGAGTACCTTAGTTCTTACACAACTTT